>Ga0233426_10003940_pt1 | contig 11370 bp, 9 predicted proteins | sample SI_118_April2016_6_FD_179875 | JGI IMG/M metagenome (GOLD analysis project Ga0233426, IMG submission 179875) | Seawater microbial communities from Saanich Inlet, British Columbia, Canada - SI_118_April2016_10_MG | ecosystem: Environmental > Aquatic > Marine > Inlet | place: Canada: British... | reverse complement strand
CCAAAAGCCTATGAATATTTATAATTACCAGAGGAGTGAGCCACTTAAAATTGCAGCATAAACGGCTAATTGTATGGGAAATAGATTGCGAAATTAACTGTCTAGACAAGTAGTGGCACTATATATCAACCTTCAGTCCATCAAAGGGTAATATCATTATTCGCGGCTCTGACAAAGCTATGGGTAAAAAGCTATATGCAGCCCTTATATTGATTGCAGACCAAAAAATAATTAAAGGATTTGATAAATCCATGATTGATTTACGCATGAATGGTGTCAAATCATCTCATACACCCGATAAGCTGTATATCAAAATGAATTTAACACAATATCTAAATAAAAAAGAAATAATAGAGGCAGTAAAACAAGTAGCGAAAGCGAAAGATAACGCTCCCCAACCTCCTAACGATACGCCCTCCAACCAAACACCGCAAGGCTAGGACTTAAACTTGTAGTTGCTATGACCTTTTGTTTTTCAATGTAGGCTTAGCTACTACAGCTAAGCCTAGCATAGGCATCTATACTTCAGCCTCAACCTTACCCTTCGCTTTTTTTGCCTTTTCCAACTTTGAATGCTGAGCCGTAGGGCGTGCCAGAGCTTCATGGGCAAAGTCATCAACTGCAATAACATTAAGCCTTGCTGTTTCAGCTTGATAAAGTAACTTGGCTTCCTCAGCTGTTAATACACCTTTCGATTCAGCCTCAGATACAAGCTCTAATACACCTAGAGCATGAAGTTTACCTGCTTTCTGAGCTTGGCTAACGGTCCTTTCAAGCGCTTCAACACTGCAAAGCATATTGAAGGTTTCCTCTACCTTACCAATTGGACACGTCTCTAAAGCTTCTTTAAATACCAAGTGCGTCAACCTATCTCTCGTTTCATTCGGTGTGATCATCATTTTAGCAAGCTTCTGACCTAATCTGTCACTTGGATATGCCCTTTTCAATCCAAATGGCTGAACGACTGTCTTCAAAAACATACGCGCCGATTTCATAGGCATGTTCACGATAAGGCCTTGGATAGCAAGTTCTGCTTTATGGAAAAGATACTGACAACTCCAATCAACCAAAGGTCTATCAGCAGCTGGCTCTCCATCATGCTCAAATCGACGTAACACACATGAAATGAGATATAGATAACTTAATACATCACCCAAGCGAGCAGACAATGACTCTTTACGTTTTAAGTTGGCTCCTAGAGTCATCATTGAAAAATCAGCAAGGAAAACAAGATTAGCACTATATTGATTAATTAGTTGATAATACCGTCTGGTAAATCCTTTGGGCGCTGATGTCAGTCGACCACCAGTAAACGAGTAAGTAAGTGTTTTAACAAAATTTGCTACAAACAATGACCCATGCCCCCATATTGCCCTATCAAAGGCTTTTCTGTCATTGTCACGGATGCTTTCTAATTCTTTTAATACATAAGGGTGACAGCGTATTGCACCTTGTCCAAATATAATTAAACTTCTTGTTAAAATATTTGCACCTTCAACGGTGATACTAATTGGTGCTCCTTCATACCCTCTTCCTAAATAGTTATTAGGCCCCAGACATATCCCTTTACCACCATGAATATCCATAGCGTCTTTACTAATGTCACGTGACATTTCAGTCGTATGGTATTTCAATATAGCACCAGCAACGGCGGACTTTTCACCTTGATCAATGGCACTTGCAGTAACTGTTAGTGAAGAGTCTATGATATAGGTATTACCGGCGATTCTAGCCAACGCTTCTTCAATACCTTCAAACTTACCAATAGGCTGGTTAAACTGCTTTCGAATACGAGCATATGCACCCGTTGCTAATGCAGCCGCTTGAGCGCCACCCACAGCGCTAGAAGGCAAAGAAATAGCGCGCCCAGCACTCAGGCACTCCATCAACATACGCCAACCTTGGCCTGCCATTTTTGCACCACCGATTAGGTAATCAAGCGGTATGAAAACGTCTTTACCCTGGGTAGGACCATTCATAAATGGGTTATTCAATGGGAAATGTCTACGACCCGTTGTAACTCCAGGCGTATTTGCAGGTATGAGTGCGCAACTAATCCCTACATCATCAACATCACCAATTAAATGCTCAGGGTCAAATAATCTGAAAGCTAGCCCAATAACTGTCGCAACAGGGGCCAAGGTAATATAGCGCTTATTCCAGTTCAGCTTAATACCTATCACTTCTTTATCGTCAACGGTCTTTTTACAGACAGTTCCCATATCAGGTATAGATGCGGCATCAGAACCTGCTGTAGGACCTGTTAGTGCAAAGCAAGGAACCTCTCGACCATTAGCAAGCCTTGGTAAGTAATGGTCTTGTTGCGCTTTCGTACCATACTTTAATAGAAGCTCTGCAGGGCCTAATGAGTTAGGAACACCAACGGTGGTTGCCGCGGTAATGGAGCGGCCATACAATGTTATTAATACATTTTTAACAGCCGTTGCTGAAAATTCAAGCCCACCAAATTGTTTGGGAATAATCATGCCAAAAAAGCCTTTCGATTTAATATATTCCCAAACTTCAGGTGATAAATCCGTACGTTCGTGAGTGATATCCCAATCATCAAGCATGCGAGACAACTCAACAACTGGTCCGTCAAGAAACGCCTGCTCATCTTTGGTTAATTTTGAAATTGGCTTAGAACGCAAAACATTAAAGTCTGGAGAGCCACCAAATAAGTCACCTTCCCATCCAATGGAACCAGCCTCTAAAGCTTCTCGCTCTGTACGAGACATGGTAGGCATGACACGACTAACCATTTTAAATAGGATATTTGATATGTATTTTTGTCGGAGTGGTTTGTAGGAGCAAAAAGCCAATGTAGCAAGCCCCACCCACATTACAGATCCTAAAATGAGTCCTGGAGTAAAGTACTTGCTTACAAGCAGCGCAAAGATAGCGTAACTGATTGTCCATACCGAAATAGAAGCCTGGCGAGCAAATAGCACGCCAATCGCGCCTGAAATAACTATCAAAGCAATAAAATATAGCACTTGAATCTCCTTATATATGGATGCACATTATTTTGAATTTATATATGTACTTATTAAATGAACTTTGACGAATGTATTATGTAACCATTATCTAACCGTAGCCTGGCTGCTTGCAGCCAGGATCAAAGTTCAAATCAACCAAACTTACTGGCTGTACACAGCCAGGCTGCTATCAGTCCTTTTATACACAGGCTATCTACTATTAAGTATAATCCAGAAGCGCGCTAACCGCCTGATTTACAAGCTTTGCAGTACCGGATGGATTTTCCATCGGAAACATGTGCGAGCCAGCAATCTCGTAACATGACATATTATAATGATTTTGCATATGTTTTATGTCTACTTTATCAATAACATTGCTTCTATTTCCATATATTAATGCTGCAGGTATAGATAACTTGCCTTTATATTTATGCAAGATATGTGGGATGGTGCGATATATTTGGTACTCAATATGTTTGTCAAAACGAAGAGAATACCCTTCATTTGTTTTTGTCATGCCAAACTCAATGTAATCATTAATACATGCATCAGTAAAATGCTCAAAAAGCGGCCTGCCTTTTAAATATTCAATTGCTGATTCCTTGGTTGGCCATGTTTTTCTTCTGCCACGACTTCTATGTGCTGGGGTAATATGATCAATAAGCCCTATCGCTTTAGATAGCTTCAATATTTGGGACTTAACTAACCCTATAATTGGCGAATCTAACATAATCAAAGCTTTGAATAATGAAGGCTCTTCAATTGCCGCACGAAAGCTCAACACCCCACCAAGTGAATGACCTAATGCAATGACTGGCGCTTTATATTGAGATTTAACACTTTCTATCAATTCATCTACTAGATTATGCCAATTATCTGTTACTGGGTAGTCAATGTTATGACCAATTTTATCAATATAACAAATGTCATATTGATTTTTAAGGTGCAAAAATAATTGGTTATAACATGGGGATGGAAATCCATTGCCGTGAGCAAAATGGACACCTTCTCTCATGCATGTACCATTTTTTTACTTTCTCGCTTAACAGCTGCAAGTGCTAAGAAGAAATAGATGGCCATTAAAATCAAATAGCTGTAATTAGGTATCAATTTCAGCATATTAAAGCTCGCTAGCGTAAAAAACAGTGCGATTTGCGGGGTAACCGCCAGCGCAAAAATTCTACACGCTTGACCAAAGCGTACTTTAAAGCCGAATAAAGATTGTGAACATACCTGACCAAGAAATGGCAAGGTAAATAATAAAACCAAATACATCGCATAAAAGAGCAGAACAATAAGGGGATATAAAGCTATTAACAGGGACCAGATAACATTTTTAATAATTCGGTTATCGATAAGGTCTTTAGGATTAAAAATCTCAGTATCACTTTCACTTAATGTTTGGCTCATAGCCTCTTGGTTTGAAAAAGTCAGAGGGATCCCCAAAAATGTCTCAGTATTTGGTGGCTTGATATTTATAGTGTTTTTAGTGATTAAAATAGAAAGTTTAGGATTAGCCTTTTGCTCGTCTTCAAATGAGCCACTTTCTTTAATGATAGCAGTCACTTCTCCTGAAGCGTTTTTTACAATAAACGGCATCTTTTCATCGATTGATATTTCACCGTTTTGTATATACAGGATCGGCATTTGGGTAAAAGGTGTTAATAAGTTCGAATGAATATATTGGTGCATGAAAAACATTAATCTAAGGCTAAATGGCAAGCAAAAAATCATTAAGACAAAAAGAACATATAAAGCACCAAACCCATTCCAACGCTTAAAAGCATCAAGATAAATTTTAGGGGAAAAGAAAGACAAATAAATGGCCTGCCAGTATCGGTACAACGGCTTATCGATTAATCTTAAATCAGTATGTTTACTCATTCCAATTACCCACCCTTTTACCTGATTGCTTGCAGTAGAGGTTAGCCTGTTTTAAATCAATTGCCAATGACAATCGACGGTTATTCATATAACCACCACCTTGTGTTCGGATTGAAAATGGTAGATGACCTTCTGCTGTTTGTGTTTGAATCAACTGATCAGCACCCATATCATCTATAAAGTCAACATCAACTAGCACGCGATTCGCATCAGATTGATCGTGGACAATGATGTGTTCTGGTCGAACACCAATCATTACTTCCTTCCCTAAAAGTTTTGAATCATCTAGCGATGGCAATGAAAAAGACATGCCTATGCTTGTGTTAATCATGGCGTTTGAATCGTCTACTACGCCCGGTATAAAGTTCATTGCATAATGCCCAATAAAGCTGCCAACAAACATGGTTTCTGGGTGAAGATATAATTCTTGAGGTGACCCAACTTGTTCTATATTTCCATGGTTAAGTAATACAATTCTATCGGCTAACGTCATGGCTTCGGTTTGATCGTGGGTTACGTATATACACGTTGTATTTAGCTTTTGGTGTAGTTTTTTTATTTCATGACGCATTTCCGCGCGAAGTTTGGTATCAAGGTTTGACAAAGGCTCATCAAATAAAAAAACAGCCGGATCACGAACAATTGCACGACCCATGGCAACACGCTGCCGTTGACCACCAGATAAAGCGCTTGGTTTCCGATTAAGATAAGGTTTGATTTGAAGTAAGTCACTAACTTCTTCTACACGTTGCTGAATACTAGCTTTATCCATACCCCGCATCTTAAGCCCATACGCCATGTTGGCAAACACAGTCATATGTGGATACAAAGCATAACTTTGAAATACCATGGCCATGTTTCGTTTTGAAGGGTGCATTTTATTAACACATTGGTTGTTAATTAAAATGCTACCTTCTGTTACCGTTTCCAAACCAGCTACTAGACGCAGCAAGGTTGATTTACCCGAGCCCGATGGCCCAACTAAAGCAACAAACTCACCTTTTTCAATATTTAAATTAATATTATTTAAAATACTATGATCATCGTATGATTTATTAACTGATTTGATATCTACTGTTGCCATTAGTCTCTTAATCCTTTCTCAAACCATCGTTGCAGAGTTATCACCACAATACACGGCGGGGTTAATGCTATAAGCGCTACCGTCATAATATAATGCCATTGAGGAACCTGATCAGCTACTCCAGCCAAATATCTAATACCCATTACAATCGTTGCCATATCCGCATTGGTGGTTACAACTAATGGCCAAAGATATTGGTTCCAACCATAAACAAACATAATGATAAACAATGCTGTCATTTGAGATAACGAGAGTGGGAGCAATATATCTTTAAAAAAACGAACAGGCCCAGCACCATCCAGTTTAGCGGCATCAACCAGCTCGTTTGGTATGGTTTTAAAAAACTGTCTGAACAAAAACGTAGCTGTAGCAGATGCCATGAGGGGCAATGTTAAACCTGCATAAGTATTAAGCCAACCTAGAGATGCTATCACTTGGAAAGTCGGAACTATTCTTACCTCAACAGGCAGCATCATGGTCATAAATATCAGTAAAAAACAGGTTTTTTTGAATCTAAAATCAAAGTAAACCAAAGCAAACGCGGAGAAAACAGCCAACAACACTTTACCTGTCGCTATAAGTGCCGCCATGATAAAACTGTTAAGTAGTAGTAATAAAATAGGCTGACCACCTGTTGCAGCTAATCCTTGTGTTAATACTGTTTTAATGTTGGTAAATAACTCTGTTCCAGGTAGGACTGGCAAAGGGGCGTGTAAAAGGGCTGCACCATCATGACTAGCAGCTATAAATGCCAGATATAGGGGTAAAAACATAAAAGCAATAAACAGCCATAACAGACCGTGTGGTATCAATTGATATATGATTCTATCTTTCATTATTGATAGTGAACCTTTTTCTCTAAGTAGCGAAACTGTACCAATGTTAATCCAATGACCAATAGCATTAATATTACAGACTGAGCCGATGAACTACCAGGATCCATGCCCACAAATCCATCTTGGTAGACCTTAAAAATCAAAGTCGTTGTACTATACTCTGGTCCACCATTGGTTAAGACCTGAATCACACCAAAAGTATCAAAAAAAGAGTAAATTAAATTCATAATTAAAAGAAAAAAAGTCGTAGGTGATAAAAGAGGGAACTTTATTTGCCAAAAACGTCGCCATGGAGATGCACCATCAATAATAGCTGCTTCGATTAGATTATTAGGTATGAGTTTTAATGCGGCAAAGAAAAACAAAAAATTGTAACTAAACTGCTGCCAAGTCGCTGCAATGATGACCACAAACAATGCCTGCGATGCATGGGTTAAGTAATTGAACTCATATCCCATGGAATTAAATAAATTGGTCAGCCACCCAAGTGTTGGATGACACAAAAAACGCCATAATATAGCTGCAACTGCAGGAGCAACAGCATAGGGCCATAACAATAAGGTTTTATATGTATTCTGGCTTTTCACACGACCATTAACTAAAGCCGCCATCCAAAGCCCAAAAAACATAGTTAGAAAAGTAATAGATATTGCAATAACAAAGGTCACAAAAACTGCATGGATGTATTCTGAGGTATGAAACAAATCGATAAAATTCGCAAAACCCGCAAACGTTGAGTGGATACCAAATGCATCGCTAAAAAAAACGGACTGCACAATTGCCCCAAAAGCTGGCCATATAAAGAATACTAGGGTGATCAGTAATTGTGGAAATATAAATAAATAAGCTATTTTGCAGTGTTTGTTGAATTTATCCATGCAACCAAAATTTCATATAATTGAATCTAACAATTTACCGGGTAATAGGATTTTTTACAAACCATTATGAGGTTAAATTTAAAAAAGGATATACGCTAAAGCGGTCCTACTCTACTGGATTTCTCACCACCGCCATGATCAAACTCCCCAACGCGCACCGCCTACATGGCCCGATTTATTCGGTGATGTGGTCAATTAAAAATGCCACTTTACTATGGTATATATTTACTTGACCATATCATACTGCTAATTAATTATGGGAAATAAATTAGCCTGATGGCCCTCTTGTAGGTTTATCTTCTGGCTCGTCTTGTTGATTTACCTCCTTGGCATCTGCTTTGAGTTGCCGTTTTTTAATTGCTTTCATTAATTCATCTCTAGGATCTTCAGCACGCTTCTGTTTAGCAGAAGGTGCTGTAGGACCATGAGCTTTTGGGGTTTGTTCTCGGGCTGCAATTGCTTTTACTATGGTAGCTGAAGAAGATAAAGGTGGAGGAGGAGGTGGAGGAGGTGGACCACCTTGATGTGATGAAGTTACATTTTTTGGGGTAGGTTTTTGTTCTGTTTGTTTTTTAAATGGTTTAACCCATTGCTCCCAGAATAATGCTTTTGTTTTCTCTTTTAACTGGACATCTTTTTGGTCTTCTTCGGTAAAAGAGGCTATAGCTGACTGATTACGGGCTTTGATTTGATGGGTTCTATTTTTACTTGCGCTGAAGCGGCCTTCAATGTCCTTCAATGAGTTTATTCCTTGAATAACCGGCTGTATTTGTTTTTTTATGTTATTTAGCTTTTGACTTGTGTTCTTCATATTAGATAACGTGACGTTAATTTTTTCCTTAAGGAGTTTAGAGTCGCTTGAGGCGCTACTGAGCAGCTCACTCATATTGGAAAGGTGAGTAGTAAACTCCTTTTGAGACTCTTGTAATTTTTGCAACAGTTCACTGCATTGACGATAATTATTTAAATCTTTAAAACGTGCTTGATTTATTTCGGCCCCGTCTTCAGTCGTATAATTATCCAATACCAACTGGCTAGTGTTTCGCCAGTCTTCCATGTTGTTAATAGAGTTTTTTACTGCGTATTCAATACTTGAGAGCCCTTCCTCATCATCAGCTTCATGCATTATACCTTCCCTGCGTTTTTTCAAACGCTTAACAAAGAACATATCAGCGCTGTTTGCTAGTGTAGTACCGTCGCTTACTTGAGTATCTCCAAGTTTTTTTTCATAAAATACTGTTTGTCCGTCATCATTTTTTTTAGATGCAATCTTAATACTTAGTACTTTTTGAGCTTGCAACATTTTCAAGCGTTCTTGCATTTCATCCATGCTAAATTATTTTCTAATTTCTTTGGGTTTGGGTTCTTGGCTATGGGTAGAATGAGGAATAAGATTATTTGTGCTTGAATCAGTTGGAGTCGAATGTGGAGCTGTAGGTGGTGGCGGTGGGGGTGGGGGTGGGGCACTAGATCTATTGGTATTAGCTGACAGTTGAGCTGCGGCAGCTTTTAGCGCTTTTTTTAAATTATCTATTTGGGATGCAACTTTAGAAGACGCATCTCTTTTAGGCGCTATTTTTCGTTTGATTTCTTGTAACGAGTCCCGACCTTTTGTGATTTCAGTTTTGATATATTCATCGAGCGCTGGAGGTGGCTCGGGTAAATTTTTATCTTCGATATCTAAAATTGTATCCATGCCGTTAATTAAATGATGCACCTCATTGAGTAAAAGGTTAGCTGCCCAATAAGTTTTTGAATTATCCGACGCTTGCGTATTCAAGTAATCGACTAGTGAGTTGTAATTATTAATTAACCCGGGTCTAATCTTATTATATATGTTATTAAGTTCAGTGCGCTCGTTATCAAATGTTTGCCGAACTATTGTTACTTTTTGCTCTAGCTCGCTTTTTTGAGATGGCAGCCAGCCTGTTTGATCTATGTTTTTTACGCTTTCGAGAACTCCATTTAAATCACGAACCACTGATTCACTACCAGTCAACAACCTAGTTGATTTAGCCCAATTTGCTCTTGCCTTTTCTAGAATATTTAAATCGGGATTATCTGTCTTTTCTTTTGATTTTTTAGTGATGTTCCTATTAAGAAAGTCAGATATAGGGGCTTCTCCTGGTGATTTTTCGACCTTTATTGTCTCTAGTGCTTTTTCAAGTCTTGATATTTGTGTTTGGTATACGCTTTCTTTTTGTTGTAGTTTTGAAATTTCTCTTTCTAAAGTTCTACGCTGACTCTCCAGTCTTTGAATATCTGGCTCTTGTTCTAGCTCTTGTTCTAGCTCTTGTTCTGGCTCTTGTTCTAGCTCTTGTTCTAGCTCTTGTTCTGGCTCTTGTTCTAGCTCTTGTTCTGGCTCTTGTTCTGGCTCTTGTTCTAGCTCTTGTTCTAGCTCTTGTTCTGGCTCTGTGTCTGACTTTGTCTCTGTCTCTAGCTCTGGTTCTGGTTCTGGTACTAGTTCTTTTTCTTGTTCTGGTATAGATGAACCCCGTAAAGAGGAAATAAAATTATTAACCCTATTTACCAGACCATTAAAAAAATTAATAAACCCATTTAAAGCACGTACAATCAGACTTGGATTATAGCTATCAATCAGATCCGTTGCATTTTTAATTAGGGTTTTATCATCTGATTTTTCATCGATATCTTGCACATGTTTTTTCAGCTCGGATATTAGTAACTGTTTGTTTTCGTCATATTGACTGATTGATGACAAATTTTTCAATTCATCATTTGTATCCTGTGACAAAAACTCAAGCAGTTTTTCGAGATCTTCGGATTGACGTTTATTTATAGGCATAGTTTCGACCTGGATGCTGTGTTTATTCTAATAATAGTACTAAAAGTGCGTAATGTGAAAAAAATACGGGCAAAAAGTGGCCTATGGTGCTTTTCTTTAGAGAAAAACATAAGCGAATAAAAAATTATACCTTTTGAAGGTGAAGTTGATTCATCAAGAGCATTACTATAAGGGGCAACAAGCTAAACCCACCACCTACTTGACCCGACTCCCTGCCACCTACCTGACCCGACACCCACCGCCTACCTGACCCGACACCCACCGCCTACCTGACCCGATTTATTCGGGTCATCTCTGCAAACAGAAAGAGATACCCCTGACAAGCAGGGGCACGTAGCGTGGGGGGGAATCAGGGTCGCGACTCCCTACCGCCTACCTCACCCGACTCCCTACCGCCTACCTGACCCGACATCCACCGCCTACCTGACCCGATTTATTCGGGTCATCTCTGCAAGCAGAAAGAGATGCCCCTGACAAGCAGGGGCACGTAGCGTGGGGGAATTAGTGTCACGACTCCCCAACACCCACCTGACCCAACTCCCTACCACCTACCTGACCCGACACCCACCGCCTACCTGACCCGATTTATTCGGGTCATCTCTGCAAGCAGAGAGAGATGCCCCTGACAAGCAGGGGCACGTAGCGTGGGGGAATTAGTGTCACGACTCCCCAACACCCACCTGACCCAACTCCCTACCACCTACCTGACCCGACACCTGATCTGGTCTAATGGATTTGTACACCCCAGATAAGAGATAATACACTTAACTGGGAGAGGATTATGACAAGAAAGATATTTACGAAAGATTTTAAGCTCGATGCCATTGGCTTAGTAATCGACCAAGGATATAGCTGTGCAGAAGCAGCTAGAAGCCTTGGCATGAGCGATAAAACTTTAAACAAA
>Ga0233426_10003927_pt1 | contig 11404 bp, 8 predicted proteins | sample SI_118_April2016_6_FD_179875 | JGI IMG/M metagenome (GOLD analysis project Ga0233426, IMG submission 179875) | Seawater microbial communities from Saanich Inlet, British Columbia, Canada - SI_118_April2016_10_MG | ecosystem: Environmental > Aquatic > Marine > Inlet | place: Canada: British... | reverse complement strand
CCACCCCAAAGATCCTGATGGGAAATATCCAAATTTGTTTAGTGGTCCAAATTTTGAAGATCCGTCTCGACGAATCACTGCAGAAACAAGATATTTTCCTTTGTAATTGTACTGTAATCTCGAGAATATTGAGAATAAACGGTTAATATATCGATCGGCACCTTCTTTTAGTTGTTCCTCATTGAATCTTGGCCTGATGTTTTCAGGTGGTACGTAAGCAAAAATAGCGTCTTCGATGGTGTTTCTACCATTGATTAACCCTCTACCGCTTCTACCGGTGTAACGTCCTTTAAATTCGATGATTGATGATCCAAGAACTACATTTAAGTTGTGTACTTCATTGAAAACTTTTGAATAGGTCAAGTAATTTTCCCATTTGAAATCGTCATAAATATCAGCATTGTCTGTAATACCATTACCGTCGTCTTTAATGAGCGTCGGATCATCCTCAACGGTTCCTTGTTTTCCAGCGCCATAACTAAATACAGGTCTAAAAACATCTGACATCACTACAGCGTGGTTCATCTGAAATTTAGAATCTACTTGCAATCCTTCCAAAGGAGTGTAGTTAAGGCCAAAGGTTGCAGAAATTTTGTCAATTTTAGCGGTGTTATAGGTGTTGTCTATTACTGCTATTGGATTTACAACTTCACGTGCAGTGTTTAAGGTTTCACCATATCCACTGTCGTTGCTAGCGTCCATAACTGTAGTTATTGGGTCGCTATTAACTGCTCCATAAAGTACTGATCCAATACTTCCTTCAGGTAAGTTGTTTTTAGTTGAATTGGTGTATATGGCTGTTGTAGATAGCTTTACATTGCTCAATAAGTCGTATTGCAAACTCAATCTCGCTGTAGTTCTTTCGTATGCGGACTTATTCATACCAACAATTCCTTCTTGGTTTAAGTAGGATGCTCCAAATGAGTAGGTTAGCTTTTCAGTACCTCCGTTGAAGCTAATGTTTGCATTTTTAATGGGAGCTGTATCAAATACTGCTTTTTGCCAATCTGTAATTGTATTAATTGGATTCAATGCATCATTAGGATAAAATACTTGTCCTGTATTAGCTATTGGAATGAATTTATTGGAACCTCCGCCATTTGTAGAAGCAGCATTTACATAAGTAGCATAATCATATACATTGTCAATCAAGTCAATTTGCTTGCTCGTTTGTTGAAATCCAACATAAGAGTCAAAACTCACTCTTAAATCACTGTTTTTATTTCCAGTTTTTGTTTCAATTAAAATTACCCCATTGGCAGCCAGTACTCCATAAATACCAGCAGTAGCATCTTTCAATACATTGACACTTTTGATATCATTTGGGTTGATTACAGACAAATCTTCAATGATATTTCCATCTACTAAAATTAATGGTCTACTATCTCCATTTGTTGAAATACCACGAATTCGTATATTCAATCCACTACCTGGTGATCCTGAAGATGAAGTAATATTCACCCCAGATACTTGTCCCTGTAATGCCTGTTCTACACGTACTGGATTTAATTTGTCAATAATTTTTGAATCAACTACTGATACAGCACCGGTTACTTCTTTTTTACGTTGTGTTCCGTACCCTACAACTACCACTTCATCTAATGCAGCAGTGTCTGGTTCTAATATAATTGAAAGTGTTTTCTGATTGTTTATTGTTATCGTTTGTGTTGCAAAACCTATATAACTAATTTCAATGGTTTCACCTTTTTTTACAGCTATGCTGAAGTTTCCATCAAAATCAGTTGAGGTTCCTGCGTTTTTCCCTTTAATTAAAACATTTGCTCCAGCAATTGGGAAATTGTCTTCAGAAGAAATTACGATACCTGTAATTTGTGTTTGCTGTGCGAAAAGTGTAAAACTCGACAGTACAAACAAAAAGAGCATGGTGGTTCTTTTCATTGGTTTTGGTTTTTTTCAAAACCCCTTGTGGGGGATTGCGTTAGTTTAGTTTTTAAACCTTTTGGTTAAAGATTTAGTGGTTGTCAAATTGTTACTGCTATTTTAAGTGTATAGTCACTCAAACGTTTGAGTAGCGATTTTAACAATTACTAAATTACGAATGTAAAGTATGTCATTAGAAAAAAACACCTATACAAAAACATAACATTTTAAATAAAACCTAAAAAAACCCACTAATATTAGATAATTATCTATTTTTAGTGGGTTTTTTGTTTAATTGTTAAATTTGTTTTGTTTGGTTGTAAAAGGTTGTTTGGTTTTGGAATTGTAGAATGTTAAGGTGATGTAGTTTGGATGTCAGCTCTTAAATCTCAAGGATATGGTGTGTTAAATTGTCTTTTGAAGACAAGCCCATCTTTTTTCTAAGTCGATAGCGTTTGATTTCAACACTTTTGTAAGAAATGTTTAGTAGGGGAGCTATTTCTTTTGAGCTTAAATTAAGTCGCAAATAGGCGCACAGCTTTAGATCGTTTGGAGTCAGTGATGGGTGTTTGTCTTTGACTTTTTTCAAGAAATCTTTGTCAGCATTATTAAACGCCTCTTGAAACAGTTCCCAATCTCCATGCTTGTCAATGTTTTTGTCGATAATTTTGATAACAGGTTTTACGATTTCTTTATTTTCAACTTGGCTGAGTTCCTTTTTTATGTTGTTAAGAAATTCATTCTTTTTGATGATACTCATCGTTGATGCTGCTAATTCTTTATTTTTGGTTTCGATATCAGCTCTCAATTTGTCATTTCTGAGTTTCATGAGTTCTTTTTCATTTTCTAATTGTAATCTCTCTAGTTCCTTCTCTTTTTTAGTGAGAATTTCCTGTTTTTGTCTTTTGTAGTATTGTCTATAAATCGTGTGTATAATTGCAAAGACAAATGCACCTAATAATAAGTAGAAAGCAATCCATAAGTTTGATAAGTACCAGGGTCTACCAATTGTAAATGTATAGGAGGCTGTATTTTCTGTGAGTTTATTTCCAATTTTTGCTCTTACTTGAAACGTGTAATTTCCAAAAGGGAGGTTTTTAAATTGGGCATTTGTAGTAGTGGTCCATTCGCTCCAATTTTCGTACAATCCAGCGAGTCTGTATTGGTATTTTCGTTCTGTATATTTTTCATACAGAGGGACACCGAAGGAGAAACTTACATTATTTTCAGTGTAGGTTATGTCGGTGTTTTTATTTTTATCTAGGTAAGTCTTTGCTTCGTTTACCTTTTCTTTAGTGATGTTATTGAGGTAGATACTGTTTGATTTGTCGTTTCCTTTTTCTAGGTTTAGAATCATATATCCATCTGATTTTCCAATCAAGTATTGGTTTTTATGAAGCAAACTTATGTTTTCATAACCGGGTATGTCTTTTCTTATACTTGAGGGAAGTGATATTTTATAAATCTTTTGCCCCCTGTTTTCGGATTTTTCAGCTGCATAGAGGATATTTTTTTCTGTAAAGGCCCATACTTTTCTGTCGGCTGTTTTTACTAATTTTCCAGATACGTAGGCATCGTTTTTGAAAATATTAGCTGTCCATAAACTATCTTTTTCAAAACGCAGTGATGCTTGATTGTATCTCGCTATTTCAGTATTACCAACATGTATAATATTGTTTTCAATAGTAATAAGTCCAGATTTGATTCCTTTTTTACTGCTATCTACAGTACTTTCAATGATTTTAGTAAAAGCTTTGTTTGTCTTTACAGCATAAATTCCTTTATATTCATGGTTGATGAAAATTTGATTTTTATCATTGATTTCAAAGTAACGACAGGAATTTTCAAAACCAGAGATTTTATTTTTTAGAGACCATTCCTCCCTCTTTTTTTCTAGTATGTGCAAACCTTTGTAGTTTCCTTGTAGTAGTTTCCCATTTGTGTTGGGTATTTTTTTTAAATCCCATGTTCCGGGAACTGAGCATATAAGTTTTGCTTTGTTGTCTTTGATTACAAAGGTTCCTTTGTTGTGTCCGCAAAACAATGTATTCTCAATCAGTTTCAAACACCAAACTTGCCCTTGCGTATTTTCAATAAGACTAAAACTATCATTTCCATCAGTACTCTTTCTATAGAATAATCCTTGATTGGTTCCAATATATAATATATCGTTGTGACTAATGGTGGTATATACTGCACCTATTTTTCCCTCGAAATCAGTGTAAACTGTAAAAGGAGAATTTAAATTTAATATACTAATACCGTTGTCTAATCCCAACCAAAGGTTGTGATCGTTGTCTTCAAAGGCTGTGAGGATGGTGTTGTTGTTCAATCCTTTTCTTTGGTTAATGTTTTGTACAACTTTTCCTTTTTGGTCCAAAATAAAGATACCGTTGGCTATGGTTCCTAGTATTAGAGAGCCGTCTTTCATTTTACAACTACTGTAGATACTCTTTTCATGAAGTACTTCCGTGTTTTCTTTCCAAGGTTTTAATGTGCCATCCTCTGAGATTAAAAACATACCCTTTTCTTGAGTGATAAGAAGCAAATGTGCATCCCTTGGGTACAAATCCACAATAATATTTTCAGTTACTATTGGGTCTCTAGAGAGCAACGTGGTGACGTCGTTTTCTATTTTGTATAACCCTTCTTTAGATTTTTGAAAGTAGATCGTTTTGTTAATTACAAAAACTTTTTCGAGTACAGTCTTGGAATTGATGATTTTAAAAGTCTTTCCCAGGGTATCATATATGTACAAGCGATTCAGTGATTGAAAGATTATTTCATTTTCAAAAGCGAGAATGTTCCACACCTCTTCATCTTCTATAAGTGGTATTTTTAGATTTTGGCTAATAGAGGTGTAAGACAAGGTGCCAAAATTGTTTTTTTCCCAAAAACCAAACTCCATATGGCAGCCTGTATATATTTTGTCTTCTATTACTGCAACAGCTCTCATGACTGTCTCATTAGGGGATGGATACAATGTCCAAACTGTTCCATCAAATTCTAAAAGTCCATCACTGTTAGCCACATAGATGTGTTTGTTTTTGTCTTGAGCTATTTTCCAATTCTGATTGGCAGCTTTGTAATGACTAGTATTGAAATTTTGTAAAGGAGAGATCTCTTGGCCTGTTGCCGAATTAAATATTGATAAACTTAGGGAGAGAAGCGCAGTGTATAAGTATTTCAATAGTGGACATTTTAAGGATTTAACATTTTTCTAAATTAATCATTTTATTCGATACTTATAAGTTGAGTAACATTTGTCTTATATTTTGTCTTAATTTCTAATAACTTTGTTGTATCATTAATTACATTCACGCCTAATTAGTATAGAAAAAGTGACTGATACAATAACTCGAAAAATTATTCACGTTGATATGGATGCTTTTTTTGCTTCCGTAGAACAGCTCGACAATCCTGAGTTGAGAGGGAAGCCTATTGCGGTAAGTGGCGGTGAAGTTCGTGGGGTTGTTTCTGCGGCTAGTTATGAGGCGCGAAAATTTGGAGTGCGTTCTGCTATGTCTGGAGCTTTGGCTAAGAAATTGTGTCCCGATTTGATTTTTGTAGCTACTCGTTTTGATAGGTATAAAGAGATTTCTAAAAAAGTGCATCAGATTTTTTATGAGTATACTGATTTAGTAGAGCCACTTTCACTAGATGAGGCTTATTTGGATGTTACTAAAAACAAAAAAAACAATCCGTCTGCGACTTTATTAGCGACTGAAATCCGGGCGAAAATTTTAAAGGTGACTGGCTTAAATGCCTCTGCGGGAATTTCAGTAAATAAATTTATCGCTAAAGTGGCTTCTGATATCAACAAGCCCAACGGTCAGAAAACAATCCCTCAAGATGAGGTGCTCTCCTTTTTAGAAGACTTGCCAATTGAAAAATTTTACGGTATCGGAAAAGTTACCAGAGCTAAGATGTTTCAATTAGGAATTTTTTCAGGGAAGGAATTGAAATCCAAATCACAAGAATTTTTAGAAACCCATTTTAAAAAATCCGGACTGTATTATTACAATATTGTTAGAGGAGTACACAATAGCGAAGTAAAAACACATAGAATTCGAAAATCTGTCGCGGCAGAACACACTTTTCAAGAGAACCTAACTTCAGAAATTTATATGTTGGAAGAGTTAGAAAAGATTGCTGCGGTCTTAGAAAAAAGGTTGCTGGCGTCTAAGGTTTCAGGAAAAACCTTAACTTTAAAGATTAAGTATAGTGATTTTAGCCAACAAACTAGAAGCAAAACTTTGCCTTATTTTGTGAAGGACAAGTCCATTCTCTTGGATACGGTTCAAGAATTATTGTACCAAGACACATTAGATAATTCTGTGCGGCTTTTGGGAATTTCTGTCACAAATTTGAACACCCTCACCAAAAAGAAAACCACAGTAGCAGAGGCGCAATTAAAACTAGATTTAAAATAATGCAAACGATCAAAGAAAAGATTTTGAATGTATGTAAAGCTACTATAGCTTCCACTTTAGAAAGTATAGCTACTACGATTCAATCATGTAAAAATGACCTGGCTTCAGAAACGAAGAGTTCTGCAGGTGATAAGCACGAAACAGGTCGTGCTATGTTACAGTTAGAAATGGAAAAAGCTGGACAGCAATGGCTGCAGGTACAGCAAACACAAAATCTACTCTCTAAAGTTTCTATACTTCCATCCAAAGGGCCAGCAAGATTAGGGAGTTTGGTATTTACCTCCAAGGGTGTTTTCTTTGTAGCAGTAAGTGTTGGACAACTCACTATTGAAGAACAATCTATTTTTGCCATTTCTCCAAGTGCTCCCATTGGGAAGCTTTTGATTGGTAAAAACATAGGAGACTCTTTTGTGTGGAATTCAAAGGAAATCCAAATTCACGATATTGTATAAACAAACCATCAAATCCTGTAAGGTTTTAGAGGTTTTACGTCCAACAAAATAAGAGTTATAACAAATTAAAATAAGTAGATAATGACAGAATTGTTGACAAAAGCATCTTTTTTAGAAAAAGTGTTTGACTTTGAGGAAAGTAAAGAGTGGAAATACAAAGGAGAAATACCTTGTATCATTGATTTCTATGCCGACTGGTGTGGACCCTGCAAATCATTGGCACCTGTATTAGAAGTTTTGAGCGATGAATATGTAGGTAAAATACATATTTATAAAATAGACACAGAAGCAGAGCAAGAACTTGCTGCTGCTTTCGGAATTCGAAGTATTCCTTCCATGTTATTTTGTCCTATTGGGCAGCAGCCACAAATGGCACAAGGAGCTTTGCCAAAACAGGAACTAGAACAAATTATCAAGGATATATTGGGCGTTGAGAAATAGGTTTTTTAAACTTTAGAAAAATAACACTCTAATTTGTGCATTTTGGCGTATGATTTTGTGCTTTTTGAAAGAAATGTTGTATTAATCGAAACAATTGTAAGTATCTGTTTTAAGTTTTAAATATATCTTTGATTGTAAAAAGTATATCAATGAAATACATTTATCTATTAGCAATAGCTTTTTTCACAGTAAGTTGTGGAGGGGGTAAAACAGACGGAAAAACTCAAAACTCAACAAAGAAAAAACCCAACGTAGTTTTTATCTTTACTGATGATCAAACCTATACTTCTATTCACGCTTTGGGAAACAAAGAAATCAAAACTCCAGCATTGGATTCTTTTGTGGAAGAGGGAACTACTTTTACACATGCTTATAATATGGGGGCTTGGAACGGTGCTGTATGTGCTGCTTCTAGAGCGATGATGAACTCAGGTAGAACAGTTTGGAGAGTCAATAAATTCCGTAAAAATTGGAAGAAAAAAGATTCTTTAAACATGTCTTGGGCAAAGTTAATGGAGTCTGAAGGTTACAACACTTATATGACTGGTAAATGGCACGTTGATGCGAATGCTGAAGACTTGTTTCAAAACGTAGTTCACGTACGTCCAGGGATGCCTCACGATGCTTGGGGAGGTCACAAAAGAAAAGGAGGTATCGAAAAAGGAGAGCCTGTGCCTATTGGGTACGGTCGTCCTAAAAACGAAAACGATACTATTTGGAAGCCATGGGACAAAAAGTTCCGCGGTTTCTGGGAAGGAGGTACACACTGGAGTGAAGTCGTACGTCAGGATGCTATCGGATTTATCGATCAGGCAAAACAAAAAGAAGATCCTTTCTTTATGTATCTTGCCTTCAATGCGCCTCACGATCCAAGACAAGCACCTCAAGAGTATGTAGATATGTATCCATTGGAGAATATTTCTGTGCCTGTAAGTTACCAAGACGAATACCCTTTCAGACACAGTATTAGAAATGGAGATTACTTGCGTGACGAGATGTTGGCACCAATGCCAAGAACTGAATATGCTGTTAAAGTACACAGACAAGAGTACTATGCTGCCATTTCTCATGTAGATGCACAGATAGGAATGATTGTGGATGCTTTGAAGAAATCAGGTAAAATGGATAATACTTACATTATCATGACTTCAGACCACGGTTTGGCAATGGGTCGTCATGGATTTATGGGGAAACAAAACCTGTACGATCATAGTATCCGTCCACCGATGATCATTTTAGGGCCAGATATTCCTAAAAACCAAAAAGTAGATGCAGATGTGTATTTACAAGATGTAATGGCGACTGCTTTAGAGATTGGTGGTGTTGAAAAGCCAGCTTATATCGAGTTCAACAGTTTCTTGAGTTTGGCAAAAGGAGAAAGAAAAGAAAGTCACTACGATGCGATATACGGTGCTTACCTTACCGTACAACGTATGATACGTAAGGATGGGTATAAATTATTGGTATATCCTGAAATCGACAAAGTATTATTGTATAATTTGAATGAAGACCCAGAAGAAATGAATGACTTGGCTGCGGATCCTGCTCAAAAAGAACGAATCAAAACATTGTTTTCAGGTTTGATGCAATTACAGAAAGACCTAGACGATACCTTAGATTTGTCTGAGTTGTACGCAAAACTATAAAACGTTTTAACGTTTAGAAAAATCCCTTTGTAATCTTTACAAAGGGATTTTTTATTTAGTAGAATAGCGAGTGTTTTGGCTGCTATTTTTAGTTTAAATTTGTACTTTAAAATATCTAATCATTGAACACACTTCCTTTTTCTATATCCGATTCATCTTCTTTCGAAAAAGCAGCACTTGATGTATTTCGTTACCAAGCGGAAAACTGCGAGGTGTATAAAGAGTTTATTTCTTATCTGGGTGTAAATCCTTCTAAAGTGCAAGAAGTGGCATCCATTCCTTTCTTACCGATACAATTTTTTAAATCACATACTATAGTCGCAGGTGACGCTCCTGTTGCGCAAACTTTTTTAAGCAGTGGTACAACAGGTATGACTCAAAGCAAGCACCACGTAAGTGATATTTCACTCTATGAGACAAGTTATCTAAAAGGCTTTGCTTCTTTTTATGGAGAGGTAGAAGATTATGTGGTTTTGGCCTTGTTACCTTCTTATTTGGAACGTGAAGGTTCTTCTTTGATTTATATGGTTGAAGATATGATAGTGAAATCCAAACATGAAGAATCTGGTTTTTATCTACATGATTTAGAGGGGTTGAAGGAGCAAATTTCGCATTTGGAATCTCAGGGAAAAAAAACATTGTTGATTGGTGTTTCATTTGCGTTGTTGGATTTGATTGAATCGTATCAGTTTTCATTAGAACACACGATTGTTATGGAAACAGGTGGAATGAAAGGAAAGCGCAAAGAGATGGTGCGCGAAGAGTTGCACACTATTTTAAAACAAGGCTTTGGAGTCGATGTTATCCATTCTGAATATGGGATGACCGAGTTGTTGAGTCAGGCTTACTCTAAAGGGAATGGTCTTTTTTCTTGTCCTCCATGGATGCGTGTATTGATTCGTGACACCGAAGATCCTCTGAGTTTACTTCCTATTGGAAAAGCAGGAGGTATCAATGTGATCGATTTGGCCAATCGAAATTCTTGTTCTTTTCTTGCCACTCAAGACTTAGGTAGGTTTCACAACCCTTATGATTTCGAAATTTTAGGTCGTTTTGACAATTCGGATATTAGAGGTTGTAATTTATTGGTAACCTAATCGCTGTGTGACTACGCGTTTACGCTTCCTTTTAAAAGATATGCGGCTAAGACTCCTGCAATCGCTCCAAACAAATGTCCCTCCCAAGAGATATATCTGTTAACGGAGGGGAACACGCCCCAAATCATACCTCCATAGAGAAGAATTACTCCTACAGAAATCATCAGAGGGACCATCTTTTTTTCGATAAAACCATTGGCCATCAAAAAAGCAGCAAGACCATAAATCAATCCACTTGCTCCAATATGATTGGCGCTTCTACCGAGTAACCAAACTAGAAACCCACCTGCCAACGTGCTAAATATGACAACACTTACGGCCTTTTTAGGGTAAAAGGTGTTTAGGATAAATAACAATACAATCAAAGGTACGGTGTTGGATATTAGATGTCGAAAACTTCCGTGGAAAAAAGGAGCTAAGAATATGCCAGCAATACCTTTGATAGTTCTGGGGACGATTCCGAATTGCGCTATTGGGAGCAATAGGCTGGTAAAAAATAAAACATAAATGGCGCCTACAAATTGTAGGATGTATTTGTTGTGTATCATAGTTCAATCATTTCTCCACATTTGGGACATTGGCATTTTTTAGGGCTTTCTTTTTTTCTTTTCTGTTCTTGAATTTTCTCTATAAATGAAGAGCTGATAATCCCTGTAGGTAGTGCTACAAATCCAATTCCAATCAAGGCGATAAAACCACTCAATAATTTTCCCAGTCCAGTTACTGGGTATACATCTCCATATCCCACAGTTGTCAAGGTAGCGATACCCCACCAAAATGCATCTCCTATATTTGAAAATTGTTCTGGTTGTTCGTCGTGTTCAATATAATACATCAAGGTAGAGGAGAGAAGTAGCAATACAAAAGTCACAAATACAGTAACCGACAATTCCGTTTTGGTTTCCTTAAATATACTTTTGATGGTTTTCAGGGATTTTGAATAACGTGCCAGTTTAAAAATTCGTAACAAACGGAATAATCTTAGTACTCTAACAATCCGTAAGTCGAATGGAAATATAAAGGGTAAATAAAAAGGAAGTATGGCAATCAAATCGATGATTCCCATGGTAGAAAAAGCAAAGTTGATACGTTCTTTTTTATCTTCTTTAGAAAGGTCAGAAGCCCAAATACGCAAGAGATATTCTACGGTAAAAACAGCGACAGAAAAAAGTTCAAACCCATAAAAATAATGTTCATAGCTAGTGCGTAAGCCCTCGTAAGATTCTAGTATTAATGCGACGATATTGAGTAATATCAAAGCGTAGATAAAGCGTATAAAATAAGGATTGTTATTGATAAATATTCCTACTTTTTTTTTCATACGATCACTATTAAGAATTCAATTGTGATTACAATGTAAGGATTTTTACAATGCGTTTTTAAAATGGTCTAATTTCTCGAGGTTACAGCTACTGAGTTCGATGTAACTTTTTCCGCCTTCAGGAAAGGTGTGT
>Ga0233426_10003924_pt1 | contig 11416 bp, 6 predicted proteins | sample SI_118_April2016_6_FD_179875 | JGI IMG/M metagenome (GOLD analysis project Ga0233426, IMG submission 179875) | Seawater microbial communities from Saanich Inlet, British Columbia, Canada - SI_118_April2016_10_MG | ecosystem: Environmental > Aquatic > Marine > Inlet | place: Canada: British... | reverse complement strand
ACGACTTTAGAAAGTCATCGTTTAATAAATCGTCTTTGTTCATCATGATATAATTATGTTTAAAATTAATACTTCTTTTTAAACACACTTATCAAATAATGGTCCTGCCGGAGGCTCAACAATTAACTGATTCAAAGAAAAATTGAATCAGTTAATTCGAGGCTAAACCTTAAACCATGAAAACGTAGTTACACAGTTCATGGGATACTCCCATTCTATTTTTGAATGGTCCGAAAACAAGGGAAGCTTACAGATATATAAAATATAATTACAGAATTAATTAGCAAATTCACTAAAGAATTTAATCCTCATTAATCTTAATTCCTCATCTGTATAGTCATCATCAAATTCCTCTAGCGCTTCAACTATTGAATCAGAATCAGATTCTTTAAAGTATTCTAAAACCTCCTCCTGTTGTTCATCATCGAGCACTTCGTCGATTACATAATTTAAATTTATTTTTGTACCACTAAAAACAATTGCTTCAATTTCATTCAGAATTTCATCAAATGATTTAGCTTTTGTATTCGCGATATCTTCCAAAGGAATTTTACGATCAATACTTTGAATAATATGAACCTTTAATCCTGATTTTTTAACTGCTGATTTAATCACAAAATCAATCGGTCGTTCAATATCATTTTCCTTAACATATTTTTGGATGGTCTCAACAAATGATTTACCATACTTTAATGCTTTCCCATGTCCAACACCAACTATATTTTTCAATTCTTCACCAGAGCAAGGGAAATTAATTACCATTTCATCAATAGAAGGATCTTGAAAAACTACATATGGAGGTACGTTTTTTTGCTTGGCAACATTCTTTCTTAAGTCTATTAAAATAGATCTTAATACTTCGTCTCCACCTGTTTTCTTTTTCTTATCGATTTTTGAAAGATCAGGTAATTTATCATAATCATGATTTTGAGTAAGCATGAAACTCTTGGGTGATTTAATAAATTCAATCCCTGTAGCAGTCAATTTTAAACTTCCGTAAGTTTCAATCTCTTTCTCTAGAAAACCATGAACAATAGCTTGACGAATTACGGCATTCCAGAATTTCTCATCCTTATCCTTATCACTTGCAAAAAGTTCATGTTCGTGATGTTTATATTGTAGAATATTAACACCTTTAATTCCTGTAAGAAAATTAGTTAGATGTTTTGCTTTAAACTTATCTGTAAAACTTTGAATTATTGAGAGAATATGACCGATGTATTCTTGTCCTTCGAATTTTTCTTTAGGATTACTACAGTTATCACATTCTTTACCACAATTAGCTTCGTCGTAAGACTCACCAAAGTAATCTAAAAGCATTTTTCTTCTACAAACAGCCGATTCCGAATAAGAAACCATTTCGTGTAGAAGTTGTTTTCCAACTTCTTGTTCAGCAATCGGTTTTCCAACTAAAAACTTTTCTAATTTTTCAATGTCTTTGTAGGCATAAAAGGCTAAGCAATGCCCTTCACCGCCATCTCTTCCAGCTCTTCCTGTTTCTTGATAATATCCTTCAATACTTTTAGGGATGTCATTATGTATAACATACCTAATGTTTGGCTTGTCAATTCCCATCCCAAAAGCAATAGTGGCAACGATTACATCAGCATCTTCCATTAGGAACATATCTTGATTTCTCGCTCTTGTTTGCGGGTCTAAACCAGCGTGGTAAGGAAGTGCGTTTATTCCATTTAATTGTAGGAATTCAGCAACTTCTTCAACTTTCTTTCTGCTTAAACAGTAAACAATTCCAGATTTCCCAGGGCGCTGTTTAACAAATTGAATAATATTTTTTTCGATGTTGAATTTTGGACGAACCTCATAAAACAAGTTGTCTCTATTAAAAGAATCTTTAAAAACGGAAGCATTTTGCATACCTAAATTCTTCTGAATATCTAATTGGACTTTTGGAGTTGCCGTAGCTGTTAAAGCTATTATTGGAACAGAATTAATGTTTTCGACAATACTTTTAAGCTTTCTGTATTCCGGACGGAAATCATGTCCCCACTCAGATATACAATGTGCTTCATCAACGGCAACAAAAGAAATGCTTATTTGTTTTAAAAAGTCAATATTATGAACTCTTGTTAATGATTCTGGAGCTATGTAAAGTAATTTTGTTTTTCCATTTAAAACATCTTCTTTCACCTTATTGGATTCAGATTTTGTTAAAGAGGAATTTAAATAATGAGCAATCGAGTCATCGGAACAATGTCCTCTAATAGCGTCAACTTGGTTTTTCATAAGTGCAATCAAGGGAGAAACGACTAAAGCTGTCCCTGATGTCATTAATGCAGGCAATTGATAACACATTGATTTACCACCACCAGTTGGCATAATCACAAAGGTGTCTTTACCACTAATTAAGGACTTAATCACCTCTTTCTGCCGACCTCTAAATTGGTCAAAACCAAAGTGTTGTTTCAATGCTGATATCGCTGATTTTTCAATAATTTCCATTATGTACTTTTAGTCGTTAATTTTCAATAATTTTGCACAAAGCTTTCCCGTTTTACATATTTAAGATAATATATGTAAAACGGGAAAGCGATTAACGACTAAAATACTTTTTAACAATTGCTTACAGATAACGAAATATTAGAATCGGCACAACAAACGCTTAAAATAGAAGCTGAAAGTTTAAAGGATTTAATTCCTTTATTAAATTCAGACTTTGCAAATGCAACTAAAGCTGTATTTGAATGTAAAGGGCGTTTAATTGTTAGTGGAATTGGGAAAAGTGCCAACGTTGCGCACAAAATTGTAGCTACCTTAAATAGCACGGGAACCCCTGCTGTTTTTATGCATGCTGCTGATGCCATTCATGGTGATTTGGGAATTGTTCTGAAAGACGACATTGTTATGATTTTGAGCAATAGTGGAAACAGTCCGGAAATCAAGTCTCTTTTACCTTTTATAAAATCAAGAGGAAATAAAGTTATTGCTGTTGTAGGTAATTTAAAAAGTGATTTAGGTCAAAAATCCGATTGGGTTTTCAATTCGTCCGTAAAAAAAGAAGCCTGTTCAAATAATTTAGCACCTACAAGTAGCACTACTGCTCAGATGGCACTAGGTGATGCTTTAGCCGTAGCTTTAATTAATATGAGAGGTTTTACAAGTGTAGATTTTGCGAAATCTCACCCAGGTGGGGCTTTAGGTAAAAAGTTCTACTTAAAAGTTGATGAGATTGTCTCTAAAAACGAACGTCCAGAAGTGAAATTGTCGTCTACTATTAATGAAGTTATTTATGAAATGTCTTCTAAGAGGTTAGGTGCGACAGCAGTAGTTGAAGGAGAAAATGTTTTGGGCGTTATTACTGATGGTGATATCAGAAGGATGATCGAAAAAACAAAAGATTTAACGAATGTTAAAGCACAAGATATAATGGGGAATAATCCATTATCTTTGCCACTTGGAGCATTAGCTTCGGAAGCAATGAGAATTGTGAAACAAAAAAACATTATGCATTTAGTTATTGTTAATGAGCAAAATAAATATGTTGGTATTATTCATTTGCATGATTTAATTAACGAAGGTATTAGCGAAGAATAAGATGGGTAATACATCAGGTCCCAATACAGAGCACAAACACAATCAAATGTCTTTTTTAGATCATTTAGAGGTTTTGAGGTGGATTTTAATGAGAGTTGTATTTGTCCTTATTGTGTTTGCAACAGTGGTTTTCATTTACAGAGAGTATGTTTTTCAAAACATAATTTTTGCATCGCAAAAAATGGACTTTATCACTTATGCTAAGTTTTGTGATTTTTCTGGATTTTTAAATAGTTTATTGCCTGATTTAGTAGACTCAGATTCGATGTGCTTCGAGCCAATTCAAGCTAAATTTCTTCCTGGTAAAATGACAGGTAAATTCATGACAGCGATGTTAGTTTCTTTTATTGGAGGAGCTATTGTAGCCTTCCCTTACATTATTTGGGAACTTTGGAGATTTCTGAAGCCAGCGTTGTATCCTAAAGAACAAAAAAGTGCTAGAGGGATTGTGTTTTTTTCTTCAGTCTTGTTTTTATGCGGAATTCTATTTGGTTATTTTGTAATCAATCCATTAAGTGTCCATTTCTTAATTAATTTTGATTTTGGAATCAATAACATAGAAGAATTATACCCCCTAAATAGTTTCATGGGAATTGTTGCTTCAACAACCTTAGCAACTGGATTAATGTTTGAATTACCAGTTTTAATTTATTTTTTATCAAAGGCGGGAATTGTAACTCCTGAGGGAATGAGAAAGTACAGAAAACATTCGTTTGTTGGGACTTTATTACTATCAGCCATTATTACACCACCTGATGTTTTTAGTCAAGTTTTAGTTTCTATTCCAATAGTTATTCTGTACGAAATTTCGATTTTCATATCTAAATCTGTAAATAAGAATTCAATTCGATGAAGCTCTATACCAAAAATTTAGTTAAGACTTATAAAGGAAGGCGTGTTGTAAACGGTGTTTCAATTGAAGTGAATCAAGGTGAAATCGTTGGTTTATTGGGTCCGAATGGAGCTGGTAAAACAACTTCCTTTTATCAAATTGTTGGATTTATTCAACCCGATGAAGGATCTGTTTATTTGGATGATATGGATATTACTAATATTCCAATGTATAAAAGAGCTCAATTAGGAATTGGGTATTTACCCCAAGAAGTAAGTGTTTTTAGAAAATTAACGGTCGAAGATAATTTAAAAGCGATTTTAGAAATGTCTGCTTTATCAAAATCAGAACAAAAAGTGAAGCTTGAAAGTCTTTTGGATGAATTTGGCTTGCAGCACGTACGAAAAAATTTAGGTGAGGTTTTATCAGGTGGAGAGAAAAGAAGAATTGAAATAGCCAGATGCCTAACTATGAATCCTAAATTTATCTTGTTAGATGAACCATTTGCGGGAGTAGATCCAATTGCTGTAGAAGATATCCAAAACATTGTATCAAAGTTAAAAGAGAAAAATATCGGGATTTTAATTACCGATCACAATGTTCAAGAAACATTGCATATTGTGGATAGAGCTAACTTACTATTTGAGGGTAGTATTTTAAAAACAGGTACTGCTGAAGAATTAGCGGCAGACGAACAAGTAAGAAGAGTTTATCTTGGCCAAAACTTTAAATTAAGAAAAGGTTAGACCTTCTTAATGTTTTCAATAATTGACACTAAAATATATAGTATCAAAATTACCGGTATAGCGAGATAACCTAAAATACTAATGGATATTATACTTCCCAAAATAAGTACATATTTCGCAACATTTTCTTTAAATACCCAAGTTTTAAATTTCAATGCAATTAAGGGAATTTCAGCAACTAATAAGTAAGAGAATACTATTGTAAGTCCAATAAGAACAGGTAAACTAGTGATCAAGTCATTTGCCGTCTCATTGTCTTTGCCAAAAAGCCAAATTAAGGGAATTGTAATGAAAAAAAGTGTATTTGCTGGCGTGGGTAAACCGATGAAGGAAGTTGATTGTCTTCTGTCAATATTAAATTTAGCAAGACGTAAGGCTGAAAAAACAGTAATAATATATCCTGAAAATGGAAGGTAATTTTGAGATTTAAGAATCTCATCAAATGATTCGATTCCTAGTGCTTTGGAAAGAGCAACATATAAAATTGTTCCAGGGACAACCCCAAAAGAAACCATATCGGCTAAAGAATCTAATTCTTTTCCTAAATCAGACTGGACTTTTAGCAAACGTGCGACAAATCCATCAAGAAAGTCGGCAATTGTTGCAGCAAAAATTAAAACAATAGCTAAAAGGTAGTGGTGGTTTAGCATTGATAGTGTAGCAATACATCCGCAAGCTAAATTTAGGGATGTAAGGGAATTTGGTATGATTGATTTTAAGTTCTCCATTTTATAATTGTAAAGATAGGCGGTATATTAATACTACTAAAAAAACATATTGTTTCTTACTAAAGGTAATATAATGAGTTTGTTAAGAAAGTTAATTATTATTTAAAAGACGTTTTTATATTTTCATCACTTTACTTTTATCACAATAAAAGAAGTAGAATTACGTTAAACCGAACTAACTTTTACGTATTTTTAGAATTCAATTCATTATAAATGAAAGGAAAATTATATCACATAGGATTATTACTTGTTTTAGCAACTTGCTCTCTTCAGGCTCAGGTGAAATACAGTAATGAATTTTTAAACATTGGAGTAGGTGTCCGATCTGCGGGAATGGGGAATGCTGTCGTAGCTAGCACTACCGACGTAACCGCGGGTTATTGGAATACAGCAGGATTGTTAAATTTAGAGAACAACCTTGAAATTGGGTTAATGCACAGCGAATTATTTGCTGGAATTGCAACCCATGATTACGGATCAGTCGGTTTTAAAATTGACGAAGTTTCAGCTGGGGGTGTTTCGTTTATCAGATCGGGTGTTGACGATATTCCTGATACTAGGAATTTAGTTGATGCAAATGGCAATTTTAATTATAATAAGATCGAAAGTTTCTCGAGTGTAGATAACGCATTTATTTTTCACTATGCACGTAAATTGGGTCCGGAGGCATTAACTGTAGGCGCAAATGTAAAATTGATTTATCGTAAGGTTGGGAAGTTTGCTAATGCTTTTGGTTTTGGAATAGATGTCTCAGGAATGTATGATCTTGGTAAAGTTAAACTTGCAGCTTCATTCCGAGACATAACAGGTACATACTCTGCTTGGAGTATCAATACTGAAGAATTAGAGGATGTTTTTGTTTTGACAGGAAATGAAGTCCCAACTAATTCAATTGAAATCACAGCTCCCCAAGCCGTTTTAGGTGGTGGATATACTTATCAAATTAATGAGAAGTTTGGTCTTTATCCTGAATTAAATCTTGCGGTAACTTTTGACGGTGAAAGAAACACATTGATTAGAAGTAGTCTCCTGAGTATTGATCCTAGGGTAGGATTAGAAGGGAATTATAATGAAATTTTTTTCATAAGGTTAGGAATTAATGGTTTTCAAAAAGAATTAACGATAGATGACGATACAAAATGGAGCAGTAGTCCAGCGATTGGAGTTGGTGTTAAATTTAAGAAGGTAGCTCTGGATTATGCGCTGACAAATATCGGCGGTGGAACTGGTTTTTACACCAATTCATTTTTTATTAAAATCGGAATAAATAAGCGGAAATGATCAAAAAAATAATTACACTCGCCTTTTTTCTCCCATTAATAGCGGTTTCTCAAATTGCTAATGATTGGATTAATTATGATCAAAATTATTTTAAATTTCCAATTGCGAAGGATGGCATTTATCGTATACAATATGAACAATTAATTACTTCTGGAATTAATTTTTCGCTTTTTGATCCTCGAAACCTTCAACTATTTGCAAAAGGCAAAGAACAAGCAATTTATATTCAGGGAGAATCTGACGGCTCTTTTGATTCCAATGATTTTATAGAGTTTTATGCAGAAAATAATGACGGTTGGTATGACCATAATTTATTTTCAGATTCGGCCCATGTATTTAACCCATATGTGAGTATGTACACTGATACATTATATTATTATTTAACTTGGAATTCAAGTACGAGTAACAAAAGAATGTTGGATGCTGATGACTCAGATTTTGATTCTTATACACCAATTGAATATGTTTGGAGGGAAGAAATTCTTACTAAAAGGAATTATGGTTCGGCTCCTTTTGATGACTTTAATATTGGACGAAGGACTAAGGCTGATCAACCTGTGCCTGAATATTCAGAAGGAGAAGGACGATTTATTGACGGTATAAGTCCTTATGTAAACAGAGATGGTGTGGTTAGTAATGGTAGGGTTTACACTCTAAAAACACCGAAAAAATTTGACGGAGGACCTGACGGTTGGATCAAAACTGAAATGGTTGGGGAAATGAAAGGGGACTATAATTACACTCATTTTACACAAATTTCAGTAAATGAGAATGAATTATATAATGAGAGTTTCTATGGCCAAGAAAATGTTTTTGTAGAAGGCCGCCTGCCTATCGACTGGGTTGGTGATGAGTTAAAAGTTAGAATCAAATCAACCCTCTCTGTAAGTAACTCAAATGATATAATTAATGTTTCATATGTTCATGCGAGATACCCAAGAGTACTCAGTTTAGGAGGAGAAAGTGAATTTTTAATGTTTGTACCTAGCGGTTCGGAGAGTAAAGATTTATTAGTGATTTCTGATTATAATAACCTTAATTCAACAGTTCGATTATATGATTTAACCACTGGTAGTAGAATTCAAGTTCAGCCAGATAATGGTAGTTATTATGCTTTAGTCAATAATACTGGTAAAGAGCGAAAGTGTTACTTAACAAATGAGAAATCTATTCGAACTGTTTCCAGTATTCGATCTGTTAGTGAAACATCTTCTAAGTTTGTTAATTATCAAAAGCAAATTCAAGACAAAGGTGGTGTTGACTATTTATTATTAACAGGTACTCAGTTAATGACTGCGGCCCAAGAGTATGGAGACTATAGGGAATCTAATGGATTGAAAACAATTGTAGCAGATATGGATCAGCTTTATGATCAGTTTTCTTTTGGTATTCGAAAACATCCAATGTCGATGCGGAATTTTGCAGATGCCGTTATAAATGAGTGGGAATTTGATCCGACTTACCTTTTTTTGTGTGGGAAATCAATTACTGCTAATTTTACTGATGCTAGATTCGGAGCTGCATTTGAAAAGAACATAGTACCTACATGGAGTGTTGTGGGTTCTGATGTTGGAATTACGCAAGGTTTAAACGATCAAAGTATTCTTGATCCAGTTTTAGCTACCGGAAGAGTTGCTGTAAATAACGAAAAAGAATTAAGAGTATACCTAAACAAAGTAAAGCAATATGAATCTGCTGAACCTAAAGATTGGATGAAGCAAGTTTTACACTTTGGTGGAGGATCTTCTGAGTATGAGCAATCTGCCTTTAAGGATTATTTGGCTGTGTATGAGGCTTTAGTAGAGGACTCTTTGTTTGGAGGGAACGTTCATACCTTCCTGAAAAATTCATCTGATCCTATACAGATAAATTTATCCGATTCTGTTGAGAATCTAATAAATACTGGAGTTTCTATTATGACATTTTTCGGTCATGCTTATGGAAATAATTTTGATCAAAGTATCGATGAACCTGAAAACTATGAAAACACTGGTAAGTATCCATTTATTTTAGCGAATTCATGTTTGATTGGAAATATTCATACGAATGGATATTCTAGTGGAAGTGAACGTTTTGTTTTAGCAGAGGACAAAGGGGCAATTGGTTTTCTTGGTTCATCTTCATTGGGAGTAGGTAGTTATTTATACAGGTACTCGAAAGAGTTTTATGAGAATTTCTCTACCGATTTTTATGGTTGGCCCGTTGGGAAAATAGTACAGCAGACTATAAAAGACATGCAGGATTCTACTAGTTCATACAACAGAGATGTGGCGATGCACATGACTTTACATTGTGATCCTGCTGTAGTTTTAAATTCTCATAAAAAGCCCGATTATACAATCTATGGTAAAAACGGATTAACCCAGCCCAATGTGTTTTTTGGTCCTGAGCAGGTAAGCAGTGAAATAGATTCATTTTCTATTAATGTAATTATTAGCAACATAGGGAAAGTTCAGGGTGATACGTTTCAATTAAAGGTTACACGAGACTTTCCAAAAGTAGGCTTTCCTGATACAACTTATGTTTTGGAAATATCAGGGCTTTTTTATTCAGATACCATTTCTATTACTATGCCAGTAGATAAAATAAATGGAGTTGGTTTAAATCGGTTCACAATTAATGCAGATGCTTTTTCTGAGGTTGATGAATTAAATGAATTAAACAATGTTTTTTTGGATATTAATTTGTTTGTGAATTCAAGTGATATTGTTCCGGTTTATCCTTACGAATTTGCAGTTGTACCGAATGTAAATACATTGTTAAAAGCCTCAACGGCAAATCCTTATGCGGGATATCTAAAATATTATTTTCAAATTGATACATCAAACACGTTTAATAGTCCTAGTTTAACTGAAGAGGTAATTGAAAGTTTAGGTGGTGTAGTTGAATGGGACCCTAATTCTTCTCCTGCTTTAACTTCTTTTTATGCTAAATTTCCTAATTCAACTACAATTTCAGTGCCTCAGGTTTTTTATTGGAGAGTGAGTGCTGATTCAACTGGTAATAATGGTTTTGCATGGAAGGAGAGTAGTTTTCAACACGTTTCAGATCAAAAAGGATGGGGGCAATCTCATTTTCACCAGTTCAAGAAAGATGAATTCTTATTTATTGATTACGATTATAACAACCGAACGACTCGTTTTATTGAGCAGGAAAAAACATTAACAGCTCAAACTCATCCAGAAGAAACTAATAGATATGTTAAAGAAGCTTATGCGACGGAAACAAAATATTTGATTGATAATGCCCTACAGTGTTGGTATCCGGACGGCAACTCTTATTTGTTTCTTGTTGCTGTAATTGATAAAAAAACATTAACGCCTTGGCATGTTAACGAACACGGCGATTACGGACATGGCAATTATAAAAAAGTAAGAAATTCTCACGATGAATACAATTTTTCTTTTTCGAATAGCTCAAGTCTAAAAATAGATAGCTTAATGTTATTTATTGAGAATGTCCCAGATAGTAATTATGTGTTGTTTTATTCATTTAAAGGTAATAAATGCTCGGAATGGTTAAGTGGTAAACCTATTTCTGCTGAATATAATTCTTTTTTAACCGATATTGGAGCAGATGTAGATTCATTAAAAAATTATCCTGGTAATTTCCCTTACATTTTATTCTTTCAAAAAGGAAACCCTCTTTGTGTAAAAGAGAGTTTTTCAGCTGACGGCCTTGGTTACATCGATTTAGATACGGTTATGAAAAATAATTGGCGTAATGGATCTGTAAAAACAGATTTAATAGGACCTAGTTCTAACTGGGGCTCACTGCATTGGCAGTTAGATGAAAGTGAAATGGCTAATCCTAATGATACAGCACGTATTAATGTATATGGAGTTGATTTTAATGGAGTTGAAACTTTAATTATTGACAGTCTTACTTTGGTTGGAGACTTGTATGGATTGAATGATTCAATCGACGCCAGTATTTACCCTTATATCAGATTAGAATCCTTTTTTGCTGATGATCTCTTCAGAACTCCTAATAAAATAACAAGGTGGCAAGTGTTATATGACGAAATTCCTGAAGCGGCCATTAATCCTCTGAAGGTAGCAGGTTACACTTTAATAGACTCTGTAGAGCAAGGAGAGGATTTAGTATTCATTACTGCAATTGAGAATATTTCAGGAGTTGCAATGGATAGTATACAAGTAAGTTATCGAATTATTGATAATGTTTTTAATCAGCAGCCATATTCTTACACATTAAAAAACCCTTTAGGACCTGGAGATATATTATTTGATACGATAACAATACCTACTTCTACACTC
>Ga0233426_10003923_pt1 | contig 11417 bp, 13 predicted proteins | sample SI_118_April2016_6_FD_179875 | JGI IMG/M metagenome (GOLD analysis project Ga0233426, IMG submission 179875) | Seawater microbial communities from Saanich Inlet, British Columbia, Canada - SI_118_April2016_10_MG | ecosystem: Environmental > Aquatic > Marine > Inlet | place: Canada: British... | reverse complement strand
TGATGACCTGATTGATGCGGTCGATAAGGCAGCTGATGCGTATCCCTGGAAAACGACCTACAAGCCCTTTCCGGGTCCTAACAGTAACACCTTCACTGCCTGGATCGCTAAGCACGTACCGGAGCTAGAGTTAGCCCTTCCGTTCTCAGCTATTGGTAGTGGATATGTGGAGTAATCTTAATTGGAGTTTATTTATGGCATTGACCGCAAGAAAAACCACTACACGCACGCACGAGGGAAGACTTTTCTAAAAATTTTATGCTATAAAGTTTTATTTTGATTAACTCCCACTAATTCTTCACAGTCAGACACCCTCTAGAAGTTGTACCAGTCAGATACCCCTCCAGACGTCGTACCAGCAAGATACCCTAAGTAAAATGACCGCTTCTTGTAAAATACACCTTGACTCCTACCCAGAACATCGTCGAATATTTGGTAGCAGATTGGTAGCAAAACTTCAGATTCAAAAGGATTCGAGAGGAGTTGTGAGGAGTTGAAAGGAATTTCAGACTGACACCCTGCGAATGTTAAATGTTTGATATTCTTAGGAAACGTTGCAAACACACAGTTTCTGAGAATAACCGTTTTAATATTGATCCACCCTATTCGTGTTATAAATTAATTTTTCGTTAACAATTCTTTGAAAGAAAAGTGGCGCAATTAAGTGAACATCTGCTTGTTGCAGAACTTTGAATCAATTGACACACAATCTTCTTTGTGAGGACGATATGCGTATTCTATTCCTTATTTTGACAATGGGGCTGCTACAGACGGGCTGCACATCGGTGGAGCCTGTCATGAGCAAGGCGGGAGTCATGAGTCATCCGGACTGTGCCAAGTACAGTACCGAAGAGGCGGTTGCCACTTGCGAATCTGGACTGCGTCAGCGGGGAGGAGGCTCCCGGTTCAGCTTTGGCATAGGAGTGACTCGAATACTCGACTGAACCACTCTCTTCATTCTGAAGTACAATTCAGATTGTGTCCTTCAATCACCTGACCTCAAACGCACCCTTGTGACTATGTCAGAGCGAACTGGTACACCGGGTTGGTTGAGATGCAGGAGATGGATGAACTAGAGGAGTGAGGGGGGTGTTAGGCGTTGTATATAGACCCCGGGGGAGCGCACTTGCCCCACCTATCAATGCATAAAGTAGTTAGCCTCATTTATATCTAGACGCTTCCTCAGATGGCGACACCGGTCAGACACCCTCCAAGTATAATTATTTACTCTTGTGAAATACCTTATATTATGGAATACTTTTTTTTGTGAAAAATATCAGCTGACTCACCTCAATTATCCAGTATTAATTGTGAAATACTTAATTTACATTGCATTATTTTTATTGATATTCTGGGTGTTGACAAAACTATACAGAAACAAACACCTGGCATACAATTTTCTGAAATTGTTCCAATTGATTTCACGTTATGTTTCTCCATATATTTTGCTTCGCCTGCTTCTGAGGCTTCTCAAAAGATTAAAGTGATTATGAGTCTTAAATTTCACTCAACTTGCCACTCATGCTACAGTCACCACTCTTGAAAAAACACCAAATCATGTTACTGCTTGTTTTGTCATGACAACTTTGTAAGATATTCAAAGAATAATATCAAATCCGTATACAGCATGAATCGATTCCTTTTAAATTCCATCTTCTGCTTTTCCCTGGCCACCGTCTTGCTGGTTATGGGATCTTCAATAATGGCAGTTCAAAATGATACAAGGCTTGATTTGCTTTTTAAGAATCTTAAGGCTTCTGTCAGTTTTCAAAAAGCTTCATCAGTAGAAATCCAAATCTGGAAAATCTGGATTGAGCATCGGAATCCAAGGGCTCAGAGTTTAATGTTTCTGGGTATTGGAGCAATGAATAATCAACAATTGGGAAAGGCATTGGCTCATTTCAACCAGTTGACTGAAATAGAACCAGAATTTGCAGAAGGATGGAATAAAAGAGCCACGGTGCTCTATCTGATGAGACGTTTCAATGAAGCTGAGGAAGATATTCTAATAACTCTTAAACTGGAACCGAAGCACTTTGGAGCACTTTCCGGACAGGGAATGATACGGATGGCATTGAAGGACTGGTCCGGAGCCATCACTGCACTTGAGGCAGGACTGAGGATTCACCCTCATATGCCTGGAGTAATTAGGAATTTGGAATATGTTCGAAAGAAGCAGAAAGAATCGATGACTTAACATGTATATTTTAATAATAGAATTCCAAAAGGGTGACTTTTCAATATCTTTTATTAATCTAGTCCGGCCCCATCTAAAACCAAAAAAGTCACCCGATTCTCAGTTGAGTAGTTTTGGGGTCTCCAGGTAATCAACCATATCATCCAGAGCTTTTGCAAAAACATGAGTAGCATAGTCAACTTTTGTATTGTCGTCAATCAAGTGGCTTTCCAATGAATCCATCAATTCCTTGATGGTTCTGGAGACCTGTTTCTCAAATTGATGACTAAGATCCACGCCAACTGAATTGGCAAAATTTTCTATTTTTTCTTCTGTTTGTGTCATTTCTTCCCCATTCTCAAATGCCGGTTTGTGAAATAAATCATTATGCCTGTGCGTACCTTAGAGAAATGTCTCTATAGATTTGCAATATACTGTAGCTCTAGGTGTTAAATTTGCTTGAACTAGGTAAAACAGTTGAAGCTACTCTCCAATCTGTTCTATACATCGGCCGTTTTTGCAAAAAACTTGAGTAATAAACAAAAAATAATTCATGTACAGCCAACTAAATCATTTCAAAGAAAGAATAGATGAAATTTTTCAAATCATTTTTTCTTTCAGGAAACCAGCCGCAGTATTAATATTTTTATGGATTGGAATCAGTTCTGTTGAGGCACAAGAATATGCCACCGACCGGCTATTCATAAAAGAGTACAGTAAGGCCAAGTGCCGTAACGAAGTAGAAAATAAGATCAAACGTTTGAAAAACAACGTGGATATGACTCTTGAGCATCAGTCATTTTTAAATAGAAATATCTGGTCAAAGTTACATACTAATTTACCACTCAGTCGTGGTGAAAAGAAACACCTCAACGATCTAAAACAAAAAGGAATACCTATAAAAAGAATAAGATCTAAGGATTATTGGGCTTACAATGCTGCACAATTCAGGGCGCTTCGATCAAAATGCAAATAAGTTACATTTACTGATCTGACTTGCATTCCCCCCCATTTCTCTTGATAATACAACGCTGATATTCAACGCATCTTTAATCGTCGAATTAAATATTTTTTTTACATTTTGCCCACGTCGTTTCACCTCAACACGAATATTAGGATTATTTTATGGCATTGCAAACACCCCTGAGTTGGCTGGAGGATTTTGTAGAACTGAATCAGTCTCCAGATGATTTAGCAGAGCGCTTAACTACAGCAGGACTTGAGGTTGAAATCATAGAAAAAATAGGAGTAAACTGGGGGGAATTTTGTGTTGTAGGTCAAATTAAGAACATCCGAAAGCACCCAAATGCAGATGCCCTGCATTTAGTGGATGTTGAATTTGGCGCAGACAAACCAATTACACTTGTTACAGGTGCGCCAAACATCTGTGAAATGGTAAATTCAATTCCGGAACCTGCTCCTAAAGTTGCACTTGCCCTGACCGGAGCTATGCTGATTGATGCCTACCACGAAGATCGTGCGCTAAAAAAACTTAAACCTGCTAAAATTCGCGGTATTGCTTCTGAAGGAATGCTTTGCTCAGAACTGGAACTAGGGCTCAGTGAAGAACATGAAGGCATTTTGATTCTTCCTGATGATGCACCGGTTGGCACATTGCTGCAAAATTTTTTAGGGGACACTATCCTGCATTTCGATATAAAAGGCGGTTTCAGCCACCTCCTTTCTATGCTTGGAGTAGCGCGAGAAATTTCAGCGCTTACCGGTCATAAATTAGACAAAAGTTTGCTGCCGGATCTATCAAGAACAGACGTTCTGGAACAACCTCCGTTTGTTGAACTGGAAATTAAGGATCCGGATATGTGTCCGCGTTATACGGCCCTGTTAATCCGGAATGTTAAAATCGGACCTTCACCGTTTTGGATGCAGCAACGGTTGTTGCGGATTGGAATGCGTCCTATCAACAATATTGTTGACATCACCAACTACGTAATGTTGGAATTGGGTCAGCCGCTGCACGCCTTTGATTACGACAAACTGATTGAACGGGCAAACGGAGATACACCAAAAATAATCGTGCGGCGTGCAAATAAAGGGGAAACACTTCTCACCCTGGATGATGTTGAGCGTAAATTGGACTCAGAAATGCTGATGATCACAGATTCTGCAGGTCTAATTGCAATTGCAGGAGTTATGGGCGGCGGTGATTCAGAAGTTACTGAAACAACAAAAAATATTTTGCTGGAATCTGCAAATTTTGAATTTCTTAACAACAGACGTACTTCGCAGGTTCTCAAATTAAGAACTGAAGCAAGTGAACGCTTCGGCAAACAAATTGATCCTGAAGGAACATTGCAGGCTGCATTGCGTGCCGCACTTTTGATGGTTGAAAATGGTTCCGGAACTCTTGAGAAGATTGCTGGAGACCTCTATCCTCGACCTAAAGAAACCATTTCACTGGAACTAGATCCACTTTATGTTGAACGCCTGTTGGGAATAAAAATATCTGCTGATCAAATTTCAGAAATTTTAAATTCACTGGAATTTAAGGTCTCAGGGAAAAACATTTTAAAAATTACAGTTCCAAGCCATCGAATGGATATCAAAATTCCTGCAGATTTGGTTGAAGAAATAATCAGAATTTACGGCTACGATAATCTGCCTTCAACACTGCTAGATGACGAACTCCCACCGCAGCACAGCAACCAAAAACTTGAAGGAACAGAACGTGTCCGGGATATTCTGGTGGCTTCTGGAATGGACGAAATAATTACTTATTCCATGATGGATCCGATGGATGAGGCCCGTTTACGTCTTGAAAGTGATGTCGATTTTGCTAAATTTGTACCATTAAAAAATCCACTTACTCAAGAACGAAGCCACCTTCGTCGTTCGCTTTTGCCGGGAGCATTACATACGGCTCATGCAAATTTACGATTTTTAGATAAAGTTGTCATGTTTGAAGTTGGCAGTGTTTTTCATCCTCAAAAAGGCAAAAAACTTCCTGATGAACCGCAGCGTTTGTCTTTGTTAATGTGCGGTCTCAGGAATTCTCAATCCTGGCTGGAAGAAACTGAAGGCACCTATGACTTTTTTGATCTGAAAGGTGTTTTGGAACATTTTCTTTCTGCATTGCATATTGAAGGAATTGAGTGGAAAAAATCCAGGGAATTGCCATGCCATCCAGGACGTTGTGTGCAGATTTTGGTGAATGGGAAAGAATTAGGATTTTTAGGTGAATTACACCCAAAAATACGCAGTGTATTTGAGTTACCTGAACAAGCTGTTTGTATTGCAGAACTGGACCTGGATTTGATCATCCAGCTAGGAATTGAGAATCACCAGATGGACTTAATTTCCAACTTCACTCCAATCTTTGAAGACCTCGCTTTTGTGATGGATTCCAGTTTACCTGTTGAAGCTATCACACCAATTATCCTCCAAACCGGAAAACCTTTGTTGCGTAAAGCAACACTATTTGATGTATATGAAGGTGAACAGGTGGACGAAGGAAAACGCAGTTTGGCATATTCGCTCACTTTTCAGGCAATCGACAGGACACTAACAGATGAAGAAGTAGGGAAGATCCGCAACAAAATAGTCAAACGCCTGCAACATGAGTTTCAGGCAACCTTAAGAGCTTGAGGTTAAATATGATAAAAATCTTACTTCATTTACGGAAAGCTTTTGGCCATAGCATGAAGGGACTGCGTTAAACTTGCCGCAACGAAATGGCATTTCGCATTGAATTAACTGCTGCTGTAATTTTGATACCTACTGCACTAATTTTTTCAGTTTCACCGATTGTCCGGATTATGCTGGTCGGTTCAGTTTTTCTGGTATTAATTGTAGAATTACTTAATACTGGAATTGAAACTGTTGTTAATAGAATTTCTACAGAACAACATTATCTATCCGGAATGGCAAAGGATGCTGCAAGTGCCGCGGTTTTTGTTGCCTCTTTAAACCTCGTTTTTGTTTGGGGTACAGTTTTGTTTAATTTAATCCTTAATAATTATTAGATTTGTGAAAATTAATTTGATTTTTTATGCTGTCCTCCAGGAAACTATTTCTGAAGATCCATTATTGCTGGAGGTCGAAAAAGACTGCACTGCAGAACAGGTTCTGGAACTGCTTGCTGAAAAATTTCCGAAGGCTGCACCTATTTTAAAATCAACCAGACTGGCAAATGAAGACGAGTACGTTGGTAAGCAAACTTTACTAACAGACGGCGCAGAATATTGTTTGATACCTCCTGTCAGTGGAGGATAGTTTCATATGAATCAATGATCATTGTTCGCAGAAACCAGGATGTCCAGGATTACTAATACTAAAATTGCCACAGGTGTGTTTTGGGTGGAAGTTCCAGAGGCGGAATTATACGTTCTTTGCGGATGTCCGGCTGATAGTGTAAAGCATTTGATGAAGGCCGGTAAAATCCGTAATCTTGATAGAGATGTTGGTTCGCTGGAGCATGGGTCTGAGTCCTTTCAACATTCACACGGCACAGTGACAAATGAAACTGGTCCGAATGCCATTTTACTCTCTGATTTAAACATTCAAAATGGTGACTTTGCTAATTTAGCGGAGTTTCCTGTTCTGCAGATGCTTTACCGGCAAGGAATGCTTTTGCCGAATCACCCCAACAACACTGGTGCAAAACCATTCATTATAGGACACAAGAACACGGTTAATGCTCAGATGGAGTATATTCATCGAGGCAACTACGGACTAACAAGTCTGGAGGAAATTCTTGGTGCTGGTATTCCTCAGAAACAAGCCGAAGAATTGATGCGAATCAAGCTACACTTTGCATTTGGTGCAGTTCGTCCCAGTTCTGAACTGCTTGAAGCTCGAATCATTGATCATGAACCTGTCGAAATCCTGAACGGAGTCCATATTACCAGGAAAAGCGTGAACTGTTACGTATTTACTTATAAAGATGAAAGTTCAGAAATAAATCTGAACCTGAGTCATGATGAAAGATACGAGACTCCCTACGAACTTAAAAACCATCACTTTAAACGTGATTACTTCTCCATCGCACATACGGGTGAGGGAGACGGTTGGGATATAAACCGGCCATGCATGGCCAGCGTTATTAGTTATCAGGGAAAAATATTTTTGATCGATGCAGGCCCCAATATTGCCCTTACCCTGAATGCTATAGGTGTTGATGTAAATGAAGTTGAGGGTATTTTTCATACTCATGCACATGATGACCATTTTGCCGGCCTGACAACTCTTGCACGTGCAAATCACAGGATAAAGTATTACTCGACAGCTCTGGTTCGTGCATCTGTAACAAAAAAACTGGCCCCACTTTTGTCAATCAGTGAAAATGAATTCGAAAAATATTTTGAAGTTTGCGATTTGGTGTTTGACAAATGGAACAACATAAACGGATTGGAAGTTCGACCCGTATTTTCCCCACATCCTGTTGAAACAAATATTCTGTATTTCAGGACACTGTGGGAAAATGGTTATGCGACATACGCCCATTTAGCAGACATTGCATCTCACGATGTTTTGACGAAGATGGTTGAGGAGGATAAAAAACTCCCCGGCATAAGTCCAAAGTTAAAGAAAAAAGTCTGGGAAGATTATCTTAGTCCTGTACAAGTAAAAAAAATTGATATCGGCGGAGGTATTATACACGGCAAAGCAAAAGATTTTTTGACTGATAAATCAGACAAAATTATTTTAGCACACACCGCACACACGCTGACAAAAGATGAAGAAAAGATTGGCTGCGGTGTCACTTTCGGTAGTACTGAAATACTGATAGAAGGGCATGAGGATTATGCTCTGGAGGCAGGCGGAAATTATTTGCGTGGTTATTATCCAAATGCAGAAGAAAGCGAAATTCACATGTTGCTGAACTGTAAACGTGAATCCATCAGTGCCGGAACTATTCTACTTAAAGACCAGGAAAAACCTGAACATGTTATTTTGGTACTTACAGGGGTAGCAGAACTGCTTTCTGCGAATGATAAAACACATTTTAAGTTATCCAGCGGGACACTAATTGGAGACCTGCCTTTACTTTTTGGCCTAAAAAATAAAGGCACTTTTCGTGCCCTGACTTATGTTGAAACACTCAAAATTCCAGCCATTCTGTTTAAAGAGTTTGTAAACAATCACAGGCTTTTAGGACAGATTAAAAAAACTCAGAATACAATCGAGTTTTTACGGCAGACCTGGTTATTCGGCGAATCTATATCTACGCCCGTCCAAAGCCAGATTGCAAAAAAAATGAAAATCAGAAAATACGAGAAAGGGGCCTCAATAACTTGCGAGGGGCTTATGCTGGTTAAAGAGGGTAAAGTGGAATTATCGGACATTGGAACTGAAATGCAGAACAGGCGGAATAAAGTTGTGGAAAAAGGAGGTTTTTGGGGTTGTGAGCAGATGATTTTAAATAAAGCCTTAAACTCAAACGCAATAGCTCTTGAGTCTTCATTCATCTACAGCATCGCAGAAACTGAAATCCTGGAGCAGATACCGATTGTGCGCTGGAAATTTCTGGAGCAGGCACATAAACGCGCATAATAAGTCTTAATCAAAAGAATTCTACAAATTCACAATTGAGTCTAAGCATCCGCAATTTTTCTGATCCAGTGTTTTTTTAAAGATATCAAGAAACATTAGATTTACTTTTTCTTTGTTTTGAGCCAGCATTTCCCTAATTGACTCTAATTGAATAGGTCCTCTTTCCATTACAGTTGCCATATTAACCACAAACCCTACTGAAGCATAGCATAACCCCAATTCTTTAGTCAAAACCACTTCAGGAACACTTGTCATTCCGACTACATCCGCTCCCCCATTCCCTCATCATTTTTATTTCAGACTCAGTTTCAAAACGCGGTCCTTCGGTGCAGATATAAATAGCATTCCCTTTAAATTGAACATCATGTCTCTTTGCTGTTTCAAGTAGATGTTTCCTCAGATTGGCGCAATAAGGATCATCCATGTTAACGTGCTTCGCTCCTTCTAATCCACCCTCAAAAAATGTAAGTGGTCTTTGTTTAGTCATATCCAGGAAATCAGAAATAACCACCAGTGAACCGGTAGGGTAATTTGGATTTAAAGATCCTACTGCAGCAGTAGCAAAAATATGCTGAACTCCTAGCTTCTGCAGTGCTTTCAAATTTGCTCTGTAATTGATACGATGAGGGAGGGTTCCATGCTCTTTACCATGTCGAGCAAGGAAAACTATAGAATTTTTTTTAACTTCAGCAATATCAATCTCAACCTCTCCATATTCCGTTTCCACGGTTTTTCTGGAATGAAGAGACGCCACTGTTATAAACTCCAGTTCCACCTATAATAGCATATTGGAAGGGTTTCATGAAATTTTAATGTAAGGAGACAGGACTTTATAACAAATACTTTGCAAGTAATAATTTAACCAAAAAAATCCGAGTCATGCATTTCAATCCACTCAAACATATCTCCAGTCTCCCAAGTTTCGCTTGTCAAAATTGGCTCACCAATAACTCGCTCGTAGCGGCTTACCAAAAATCGGGCCATTGCCTCATTGCTTTGTTCGCTTGTAACACTCATTTTTTTCTCCTGTAACTCATAGTATTAACTATTAATTTTCTGAATGGGCTAATAATTAATAAAAATATTTTGTGACGTAGGAACGACTACCCCAGAAAATCTGAGTCTTGTGTTTCAATTAACTCTAATGTATCCTCTGTCAGCCAGATATCACTTCCCAAAATTGGTTCGCCGACAATCCGCTCATAGCGACGTATTGAACCTCCCCGATCAATAAATCGAGTCATTGCTGTATTGATTTGATCTCGTGTAATACTCATTTTGTAACCTAGTTAAGTAGTTGATATAATATTAATTATTTCCATTAACGAAAAAATATTTAATGGTGGTTATCTATAAATCTGCAATATACAGACCAGAAAAATCTATTGTTGATTATTAAGAGGAAATTGAAGCATCTCATAATTGAGTCAATATCACTCCGACTGCAACCATTACAGCAGACAAAAGATGCTTTACTGTAGTTTCCTCTTTAAGAACCCAAATACTCATCAGGGCCACAATTACCACGCTGCTTTCCCTTATTGCAGACACCAGGGCAATCGGTGCATGCTGCATGGCCCAAATGACAATCCAATATGCAGACAGTGACAAAAACCCACCGGGTACAGCATATTTCCAATTTTTGTGAATAGAACTAAAAACTGTACGTTTGCGTAGAATCAAAGTTATTCCCAGCAAAGGCAAACACTCTAATGCCATCAACCATAGAACGTATGAAGCAGCATTTCCCGAGGCGCGAACACCCACTCCATCTGCGAGAGTATATGCTGCAATGAAACTTCCTGTGGCCAATGCATAAATAATTGGACGGAATCTATACTTTATCGACATTTTTCCTGGAAACATGAGGCTGAATATGCCCAGGGAAATTAAACATATTGCTAACATCATTTGCAAAGTAAGCTCTTCTCCAATCCAGAACACAGTAATAAACCCCAGTAAAAGTGGTGAAATACCTCTCGCTATTGGATAAACCTGGCCTAAATCTCCATATACATAGGCTTTGACTAAAAATAACTGGTAACCTAAATGCAGCAACACTGATGCAAAAATATACGGCCAGCTTTCGACGTAGGGCAATGGTAAAAACGGTACTGCTGCCATTCCAACTACGCCGGAAACAAGATGTATTGTTGCCATCGTCACCAGGCGATCTTCACTTTGTTTTAAAAACAAATTCCAACATGCATGCATGAGAGCTGAAAAAAGGACCAAAGATAAAACAAAAAATGTCATAATAAATCTATAAAAAGTAAATGGTACAGTCTCTCGACAATTTGAATGAAATGCTATTTAACGGCATATTGATTGTATTACCATTTCTTGATCGGAGAACAAGTTCTGCTGATCAGCATTTATTTTTTTAAAATTTAAAATCAATGAGAACATTTTTAGACAGATTACACGATCTTAAATTAAACGAGGTGGCACTAAGAAAAAATGAAATTTCTGAAAATAACTTACGTGCAAAAGTAGAAACAATAGGTCCAGGCTCAGATTTTCGTAATTGTCTGCTTCGGGAAGGAAACGATCCAATATCACTGATTGCTGAAGTTAAATCAAGGGCTCCAGGACGCGAAAATGTTGAACGTCTTGATCCGGAAACTGTGGTCAGTGATTTTGAAAAAGGAGGTGCAAAAGCCATTTCTGTCCTTACAGATGAAAGCTGGTTTGGAGGCTCTCTTGAAACGCTCGGAACAGTGAGTGCGGC
>Ga0233426_10003921_pt1 | contig 11421 bp, 7 predicted proteins | sample SI_118_April2016_6_FD_179875 | JGI IMG/M metagenome (GOLD analysis project Ga0233426, IMG submission 179875) | Seawater microbial communities from Saanich Inlet, British Columbia, Canada - SI_118_April2016_10_MG | ecosystem: Environmental > Aquatic > Marine > Inlet | place: Canada: British... | reverse complement strand
GATTGGGAAGATCCTTTATAAGCTAAAAGATAGAGATTTTGGGTTTTTAAGTGCTTTTGAACGTTTTGGGCCTGAGTTTGAAGATATTTATGAAATAGATAGAAAAAAAGAGTTTAGTGGCGATGCTTCTTTGGTGTATAGTTGGTCTGTAGAGGATTAATACACTAGAAATATTGGAGTTACAAAAAACAGGGAGCTGTAATTTTCATTATTTATGGGGATTGTGTAGCGCTTGTTATTTTTTGATCTTTAGAACATTAAAAAAAGTTATATGAAAATAAAAAACAATGAATGTAATTAGCTACGAAATCGAAATAAAAAGGTCGAGAATTTTAGGCTTTAACATTTCTGATAAAAAGAAAAGTGTTTTTGATTTAGTAAATGATTCTTTTAAGGATGAATTAGAGATTCAAAACGTTAATCTTAAACAAGGATTAGAAACCGAATGGGACAAAATTGAATTTTCAGAATTAGGTGCAATTTTCAATAAAACAAATTGTTGTGGCTATAGCACTACGGAAAACCTAAAATTATTCTTGTTCGAAAAATCCAATTCAGCAGCAAGAAGTAAAAACAATATAACTGTTGACTTGATAGCTTTTGGGAAGCTTGACGCTACTAAAATTCTTAATCACAGCTTTTCAAAAATTAAAAATATATTATCTGAGAAAAATTTGACATGTAAATATATAGATGGTGCTAAGGCATTTAATTATCCTTTCGACACTCAAAAAAATGATATTTATTCCTATGAGTTAAAGGTGAAGGTAGACTTAATCTCTCGGTTTTCATTAAACAGTAAAGTATATAGAAGATGGATAGTCATGGTCATTGGGTTTCTAATTGCGCTTGTTATTAAGGGAGGTGACAATCCCAGTGAAGGAAATACTCAGAGTGGTGTCATGGATTCAATAATAGCTTCATTCATATTTTATTTAGCCGTAGAGTTCCTAATATACTTTATCATTCCATTTTTTTGTGAAAAGAATAAGAGGTACTTAAAGATCTCTAACCTATCCAGTTTTATTGAGAGTGGTAGTAATGTTTCGAGTAATCCAAATACCGAAACGAAAAAAGATTTTGAAATTCCAAATGTCTAGCCAAATGAAAGTACCATACATTAAAATACAGCAAAGAGGCGAAACATTTTACTCAGTAAAATTCAAAGCCTCATTTTTACTTGAACATCTAAATTTTCACTTCAGAGAACCATATTCTCATTTAGAAAAAGGTGATATCATTTTAAAAAATGAAAAATATATTGACACCATTAGAAATAAGGGAATTCAACTTGCATCATCTGAGGAGGGGATACAAAGGAGACTGCAAATTTCTAGAATTAATAGCATAAAAGATTTTATAGAGAATAGCAATGATAATTTCTTACCCTCATCCATCACTCTTTCTGCGGATATTAGTACGCTTGAAGAATTTGAGGAACAGTATTTAAACTATGAATCAAATGAAATTGGATTTTTTGAATTTCCTAACAACTTCATGTTTTCTATTATTGATGGGCAACATAGACTAGCTGGATTATCAATGGTGAAGGATGAAATTCTAGAGCAATTTGAAATTTCAGCAATTTTATTATTTAATGTTTCCAAATCAACCGCTGCTAAACTGTTTGCAGATATTAATGGTAAACAAAAATCAGTGAACAAGTCACTTATTTATGATTTATATTCAGATGTTGACTCTAATGAATTTAATCAGATTAAGAAATATCATCTTATTTGCGAGAATTTCTACACTAACCCAAGGAGCCCTTTATTTAGGCAAATAAAAATGCTTGGTATTGGAAGTGGTGCTATTTCGCAGGCGTTTTTCATTGACTATGTGAAAGATGCGGTTAATAAAACAAATTTGAAAGAAGCAAAGGAAGAGGAAATTTTCAAAATACTTTTTTATTATTTCAGAGCGTTTCAAAAGACTTTTCCTGATGACTGGCCTGTTCTTATAAATTATCAATCAATGAAAGAACTAGAAGAACACGCTGACCAAGTTCTTAAACAAAGAAAAAGTCAACTGGTTAAAACTAATGGTTTTGGAGCAATAGTGAGGGCTTTCCCTCATGTTTTAACTGCCTGCAACAATAATCCTGAGGAATTCTTTGATAAAATAGATAATCTAAATGGACAAATTAAATGGACCAACTTAGAAGGCACAGGGAAATCACTACAAAATAGTCTATATAATCAAATAGTAAATAAAATATAAACGGTACACAACAAAACCTGTAAGCAATAGCACCCTATGGGATGCCACGACACCATACATTAAACGTTACCCCCCCTAAAAACAAACCATAAACATAACCAACAAAGATAAATTTGCTTCAGAATTTATAAACCGCTACTTTAAAGTAGATTTAGTTAAAAAGTAAACGAAAAATGAGATGTTTTTAGTTATATTGTGCCTACTATTTCATTAACTATGAACCGTATCAAAGAAGTACTTAAAGAAAAAGGCATTAAGCAAATTTGGCTAGCTGACAAACTTGGTAAGAGCTATAATATGGTAAATGGGTATGTACAGAACAGACAGCAACCTCGTTTGGAAGTTCTGAATGATATTGCAGAAATTTTAGATGTGGATATAAGAGAATTAATCAACTCCAATAAACAGGATAAAAGAAATTAAATGAACAATAAGTCACACAATCAAATAGTGAGTTTCATCTGGAGTATAGCAGATGACGTGTTAAGGGATGTTTTTGTTAGAGGTAAATACCGTGACATCATACTACCTTTTACTGTATTAAGAAGATTAGATGCGCTACTTGTACCTTCCAAAGACAAAGTATTGGAAGCAGTTGAATTTATGAAAAAAAATCAGATAGATGATTTAACAGCATTAAAGTCACAAACTGGATTTCCTTTTTGGAATACGTCAAAATTCACGTTTGAAAGTTTATTGAATGACTCTGATAATATAGACAGCAACCTTGAAGTGTATTTGGATGGATTCAGCCCTAATGTGCAACAAATCATTAGCAAGTTCAAACTGAGAAATCAGTTGGAGACCATGGAGGAAAATGAAATCACCTACTTACTTATTGAAAAATTTGCTTCTAAAGAAGTTAATCTCAGTCCTGAGGAAGCTCTAAATGGAAAAGGTGAAAAAATGCCTCCATTGACAAACCTCGGAATGGGGTACGTTTTTGAGGAATTGATTAGAAAGTTCAACGAAGAAAATAACGAAGAAGCAGGAGAACATTTTACGCCAAGAGAGATCATCAAATTAATGACGCATATTTTGTTTACTCCTGTTAAAGATCAAATCAATAAAGGAACCCATTTGATTTATGACCCTGCTTGTGGTAGTGGTGGTATGTTAACGGAAGCAGAGCATTATGCTCTTGATATTACAGACAATAAAGCCAACTTCTTGCTCTACGGACAAGAGGTAAATCCAGAAACTTTTGCTATTTGTACTTCAGATATGCTAATTAAAGGCGAGAAACCTGAAAACATTGCTTTCGGCTCTACCCTCTCAAAAGATGGTCATTCGAGTTTGGCTTTTGACTTCATGCTCTCTAATCCTCCTTATGGTAAAACATGGAAATTAGATGAAAATACTATTGTTGATGATCGTGGTAAAAAAGGAAAAGAAAACATAAAAGACGCTCGTTTTGAAGTAGGCTTACCAACCATATCTGATGGGCAGTTATTGTTCTTAATGAATATGGTAAGTAAAATGAAGCACAACACAGAATTAGGAAGCCGTATTGCTAGTGTTCACAACGGTTCAGCTTTATTTACCGGTGATGCTGGTGGTGGTGAAAGTGAAATTAGAAAACACATCATAGAAAATGATTGGCTAGAATGTATTATCGCTTTACCTAAAAACATCTTTTATAACACAGGTATTCCAACTTATGTATGGATTGTAAGTAATAGAAAAACTTCTCTTAGAAAAGGAAAAGTTCAATTGATCAATGCCTTGGAGTTGTATGTAAAACTCCGTAAGAATTTGGGAGACAAAAACTGCGAATTAACAGGAAAACATATTGAACAGCTTACCAAACTTTATATGGATTTTGAAGAAAGTGATATTTCTAAAATCTACCCTAATGAACACTTTGGTTACAACAAAATCACAGTAGAACGCCCATTGCGATTATCTACCCAATTTAATACTGAAAATATTGCTCCATTGCGTTTTGACAAAAGTTTGCAAGATGGAATGGCTTGGGCTTATGAGAAATTTGGTGAGGATGTTTATGCTAAGCTAGATGAGCTAAAACCTGAAATTGAAGCCTACCTAAAAAAGAATGAAATTAAGCTTAAGGCCTCCGCCAAAAAGAATTTGTTGAGCCAAAAATTCTGGAAAGAGCAACTGAAATTTCTGAAAGCTGCTCAACAGCTCATGGAAAAAATTGGTACGCAACAACATGACGATTTCAACAAATTTAAAAAATTAGTAGCAGACACGATTAAACAAGAAAAACTGAAACTGGATGCTAAAGTTCAAAAACGCATTTTGGATGTGGTCTCTTGGAAAAATGAAGATGCTGAACGTGTTATTAAAAAAACTGAAAAAGACGGCACTGTAATTTATGAAGCAGATTCTGATTTAAGGGATACAGAAAACGTGCCTTTAGATGAAGAAATACAAACTTATTTTGAGCGCGAAGTATTGAAGCATATTCCTGACGCGTGGATAGATCATATTAAAACAAAAAAAGGCTATGAAATTTCCTTTACTCGTTATTTCTACAATTATGTACCTCCAAGGAGCATAGAAGAAATTACAGCTGAGATACTGCAATTGGAAAAAGAAACAGATGGTATTTTAAGCGAAATAGTGAATGCCTGATATGAGAAAATTAAAACCATACAACAATTATCAGTCAGTGAAATACGATTATGTAGCTCAAGTTCCTGAAGGTTGGAAATTGCTGCCGAATATTGCAGTGTTTGAAGAACGAATCGAAAGAGGCTTTATAGATGAAGAGTTGTTATCTGTAACCATTGGAAGAGGTGTAATTCGTCAAACTGATGTAGATATAAAAAAGGATAGCAGTAACGAAGACAAAAGCAAATACAAGCTAATTAAAATTGGAGATATTGCCTATAACCGAATGCGTATGTGGCAAGGAGCATTAGGGTATAGCGATTACAGAGGAATTACTAGTCCTGCCTATGTTATACTAAAACCTAAAATGGATATTAACCAAAGGTTTTTTCATTATATGTTTCGGACTGATTTCTACACCAACTATAGTAAAAGGTTTTCTTATGGTATTGTAGATGACCAATTAAGCCTACGCTATGTAGATTTCAAAAGAATGTATAGTATTGTACCGCCCATTGAAGCTCAAAATGATATTGTTACCTACCTTGATCGTAAAACAAAAAAAACAAGAGAATTTATTCAGAAGAAAGAAAGATTGATTGAGTTGTTGGAGGAAGAGAAAAGGGTAATTATAATTGGTGAGTGCAATAAACATTCACAAAAACACCTCAAGAAAATAAAATTTGTAGCGAGAATTTGTAATGGTCAAGACCAGAAAAGTATTGAAGACGTAAATGGTAAGTTTCATATTTATGGAAGTGGAGGTGTTATTGGACATACTAATAGTTATCTACATGATAAGAAATCTGTCCTACTTGGTCGTAAAGGGACTATAGATAAACCCATTTATGTTGAAGAGCCTTTTTGGAGCATTGATACTGCTTTTTATACTGATATAAATGAAAGAAAGATACTTCCCGAATACTTTTATTATGTCTGTACTTTCCTGCCCTTTGAAGAGTATACATATGGATCAGCCATTCCAAGCATGACTCAGGCGATTCTCAATAATATTGAAATACCATTGCCTAACAAGGATATTCAAAAGCAAGTAATAAAGCTAATAAAGCTAAAACATAAAACTTTGGATATTGCAATTTCAAGAACTAAATCTGAAATTGATAAGGCAAAAGAATATCAAGAAAGTCTAATAACTCAAATTGTAACTGGGCAATTAAAAGTACCAACCCTAACCCTAGAAAAAGCATTGAACTAACGATATGGCATACACAGATACATCAGAAAGAGGTTTTCAGAAACACATTGTTAAAGAATTGGTAGAGAGTAACCAATTTGTAGAGAGTTTTTCCACAGATTTTGATAAAGAGTTTTGCATCAACCGAGATCAACTTTGGGAGTTTATTAAAGCAACGCAACCAGAGGTATATGAAACCATACAACGCAAAGGTGAACGTGCTTTTCTAGTTCGCTTAGATGAAAAATTGCGCAAGTTGGGTGTTATAGAAGTTATGCGTAAAGGAGTAAAAGATGCTAAGTACTCCAGCAAAGCAATTGATCTATTTTATCGTCAACCTTCTTCGTCTTACAATGCTAAAGACCTTAAGAAGTATCGGTCCAATATATTTTCAGTTACCCAAGAGTTGGTGTATAGTAAAGAAAATGCCAACCGTTTAGACCTTACCATATTTGTAAATGGCTTACCTGTTATTACTTGTGAACTTAAAAACCCATTAAGTGGTCAAACGGTACACAACGGTATTCGTCAATACCAAAATGACCGAGATCCAAAAGAAAAAATATTCTCATTTGCTCGTTGCATGGTTCATTTTGCAGCGGATACCGAGTTGGTATTTATGACTACTCAACTCAACAAAAAGAAAACCTTCTTTTTACCCTTTAACAAAGGATTGAATGAAGGCAGACCAACTGGGAGTTTTGGAGCAGGGAATTCTATAAATCCTAACGGACTTAAAACACATTATTTATGGGAAGAAATCTTAACTAAAGATTCACTCGCAAATATTATAGACAAGTTTGCTCAAGTCGTTGAGGAAAAAGACGAGGAAACCAAGAAGACCAATCGTATAATGATCTTCCCAAGGTATCATCAACTCACAGCAGTTCGTCAAGTCTTAGGCCATGCTAAGAAAAATGGAGTTGGGAATAAATACCTCATTCAACATTCGGCTGGTTCTGGGAAATCAAAATCAATAGCTTGGTTGGTTCATCAATTACACGGTTTATTTGATACCTCAGGCGAAAATCATTTATTCGATTCTGTTATTGTAATTACTGACAGAGTAGTATTAGACCGACAGTTGAGTGAAGACATCAAACAGTTTTCACCTAAACGTGGTATTGTAGAACACATTACTAGTGATGGTGGTAGCAAGACAAGTAACTTAAAAGAAGCACTTGCTAATCGTAAGAAAGTTATTATTTGTACCGTTCAAACTTTTCCTTTCCTATTGGATGAAATGGCAGATATTCCTGCCATGAGCTTCGGAATTGTAATTGATGAAGCACACTCAGGTCAAAGTGGACAAACGTCTTCTAAAATGAATGCTGCACTCGCTAACAAAAACGAAGATGAAGAAGAAGGCGTTCCGCAAGAAAAAACACTGGAAGACAAAATAAATGAGCTGATTGAAAGTCGTAAAATGATTACCAATGGCTCATACTTTGCTTTCACCGCTACTCCTAAAAACAAAACCTTAGAGACCTTTGGTGTAAAGTCTGAAGAAACATATACAGACGAAAACGGAGAAGAGAAATCTAAATTCTATGCATTCCATGTTTACAGCATGAAACAAGCCATAGAGGAAGAGTTTATTTTAGATGTATTAAAAAACTACACGACTTATAACTCTTTCTACAAACTGATAAAAGCTGTAGAAGACAATCCAGAGTTTGATACCAAACAAGCACAAAAGAAACTTCGCGCTTATGTTGAAGGTCATGAATTTGCCATTGCTGAAAAAGCGAAAATAATGCTTGACCATTTTCACAGAGATGTAAAACAACTCATCAACGGTGAAGCAAAAGCAATGATTGTAACCAAGAGTATTATTTCTGCCATTAAGTATAAACAAGCTTTTGATGCTTATTTAACTGAAATCAAATCTCCTTATAAAGCGGTAGTCGCCTTCTCAGGAAAGAAAACCTATAAAGGGGTAGAATATGATGAAGTGAGCATGAACAACTTCACTGAAAAGAAGAATGATATTCCAAAGAACTTTAATAAAAGTGAAAACCGTTTTTTAATTGTAGCAGATAAATACCAAACTGGTTTTGACCAACCACTATTGCATACAATGTATGTAGACAAGAAATTGTCAAACGTTCAGGCAGTTCAAACTTTATCAAGGTTGAACAGAGCAAAGAAACCATACAAGAAAGACACTTTTGTTTTAGACTTCTACAACAAAACAGAAGATATTCAAAAAGCCTTTGAGCCTTATTATACAGCAACAATATTAAGTGAAGAAACCAATCCAAATAAACTCAACGATTTGGTTGACAATCTTGAAGTTTTTGAAGTTTATAGCGAATATCAAGTAGATGATTTCTTTGAAAAATATATAGATGGTGTGGAAAGAAACTTAATTGATCCCATCATTGACCGTTCGGCAGACTTTTTCAAAAATGAATTATCAAAAGACCAACAGATTGAATTCAAGAACAATGCTAAATCGTTCTTGAGAGTTTACAGTTACTTGGGTAAAATACTTGAATTCAAAAACCAAGAGTGGGAAAAGCTATTTTGGTATTTAAAATTTCTAGTACCAAAACTATACATTGAAAAAGCTGATGATTTAGCTGAAGGGGTTTTAGAAAGTATTGACATGGATAGTTATCGACCTTCTAGGGGAGGAACTGAAAATATCACACTTGCGGCAGAACCTGGAGAAGTAAAAGGTATACCTGTCGAAATTGGTGGTGGCCAATCTGAATCTGAATTAGATACACTTGAAAACATATTAGGTGCATTCAATCAACGTTTTGGAGATATCGACTGGACTGACACGGATAAGGTCAGACAGATTCTTACGGAACAACTTCCTGCTGAAATGAAAGCAAACAAAGAAATAATGGATGCTATTCAACATTCTGACAAGCAAAATGCTAAAATTTCATCAGACAAAAAACTGGAAGAAATGATGCAACAATACTTATTTAGTCAAACAGAAATCTTCAAGAAGTTCACAACAGACAAAGATTTCCAAAGACGCTATAAGGAGTTCATTTTTGATACTTTGATGGATGCCAATAAACAAGGTGGAATAAATCTTTAATAGAAATAAAAAATATGTCAAATATAAAAACAACTGCAACATTTAATCTAAACAACCTCCTAAGTGATCTTGAGAGAGGTCGATTCGTTATTCCAGATTTTCAAAGAGAATTTGAATGGGAGGCTTGGGATGTTAGGGATTTAATAAAATCTATTTTTCAAGATTATTATATTGGAACATTATTGCTGTGGGAGGTTAAAGATGACAATACAAAAACTTTAGCATGTGAGCCGATAAGAGGTAATAACACCAAAGGAAACGAAAATCATATTGTTTTAGATGGACAGCAACGACTTACAGCAATGTATACTGCATTTTTTAGTCCAGACATATCACTTTCTCATAAAAAATATAGGAAAGCTACATTTTATGTAGACATACAAAAATTAGAATCTGAATTTGAAGATGAGGCATTCTTTTACTTTTTTGGTAATAAAAAAGAAAAATATTACTCCGACGAAATAAAACAGTTTAATGAACACGTATTTCCTTTAAAAATATTTGGAAAAGGAGGTTTTGAAATTATATCATGGATAAATCGATACAAATCGTATTGGCAAGAAAAATTAAATAATTGCGAGACAGATGAAGAAAAATTAAAAGTTGATGAAATCTTAAAGAATCCAGCAAGTTTTGAATACAGAATGAATGAGGTATTTAACAGGTATACTGTTGCATACATTTTATTAGATGGGAGTATTGATATTAAAAAAGTCTGTGAAATCTTTACTCAAATAAACTCAAAAGGCATTAAACTAGATATATTTGATTTACTTAATGCTATTTTAAAACCTCATGATGATTTAAGATTAAAAGAATTATGGAGGGAGAATTCTCATTTAATAACATATTCTGAAGATCAAAAACTAAAGGTTTATGTTTTACAAATCATGTCTATATGGTTGCAAAATTATTGTGCTCCAAAATATTTGTATTATTTAGTTCCAAATTCCAAAAAAGTCATACGTCACAAAGATGGTACTAGATAAGAAACAAGGCTAATTAAAAGTAGTGAAGAATTCAAGAATCATTGGCACAAAGCATTTAAGGCATTAAATAAAGGTTTTAAAATTTTAAGTAACTCTAAAGATTATGGCGCTATAAACTCTAGATTTCTTCCCTACTTGACATTAACTCCCTTATTTTCTGCAATAAATCACCTAATAGACAATAAACAAGAAATAAATAAGCAAGATGCAAAACAAAAATTAAAACTTTTTTATTGGGCTAATATATTTACACAAAATTATTCTGGATCTACAGAAAGTAAATCAGCAAGAGATTATGTACTACTTCAAAACTGGTTTAATAATAACGATAAAGAACCCGAAGTTATTCAAGATTTTAAAAGACGTTATAAAGACCTCAATCTAATTAATGAAAAATCACAAGGATCATCAATTTATAAAGCAATCCTAAATCTAATTGTTTTAAATAATAGCAGAGATTTTATTTCATACGATTTACCTGATTATTCAGAACTTGATGATCACCATATTGTTCCAAATAGTTGGGGAAAGAAAAATAAAATAGAAAATATTAATTCCATATTAAATAGAACATTAATCACCTCAGTAAGTAATAGGAAAGTTATCAGAGATCGGTTGCCAAATGAGTATTTAAAAGAAATGATTGAAACTCAAGGTGAGTCAGAAACAATTGAGTTACTTAAAGGGCATTTTATCAATGAGAAAGCTCTTAATATCTTATTAAGAACTCCGTTTACTGAAAAAGATTTTAATGAATTTGTTGATGTAAGAAAAAATGAACTCATAAGAGGAATTGAAAACATTATAATCAAAAATGAAGTTAAAATTGAGACTCCAAAAGCAGATGCTATTAGATCAGAATTGGGAAGTCTTGAAAGAAAATTAAGATTATTAGTCAATAATAAACTTACTGAAATATCTAAGGAGCCTTACAAGGATTTTATTAATGATAAATTAAAAGAGGAAATAGATAGAAAGATTTTTTCTGAAATGAAAAAATCACCTCATTTGACATTTTCAGATTTTGAATCTTTTGAAAAGAAATTAGAAAAACTAACATTTGGAGAATTAACCAATATAATTTTTAGTAAAAAGGGATGGAATGCTTTTGAGATCATATTTAGAGATAAAAATCAATTAATAAAACGAGTAGATCAACTTATACCTTTTAGAAATAAATTTGCACACAATAACGATGCATCAATAGTTGAACTTCATGACGCCAAAGCTTCATTAGATTGGTTTAGCTTAATAATTGAGTGATAGATAGAATGTCCACCCCAAAACACTTCAATTTCACTCCCCTCTGCTCCTTGAATTATTTTTTATTAAATTTAGCAAACTAAAAGAAATACAATCATGAAAAAACTACTCTT
>Ga0233426_10003919_pt1 | contig 11424 bp, 8 predicted proteins | sample SI_118_April2016_6_FD_179875 | JGI IMG/M metagenome (GOLD analysis project Ga0233426, IMG submission 179875) | Seawater microbial communities from Saanich Inlet, British Columbia, Canada - SI_118_April2016_10_MG | ecosystem: Environmental > Aquatic > Marine > Inlet | place: Canada: British... | reverse complement strand
AAGCCATAACAGAGAATTCAGTATTTGCTTCTGCAGCATCTGTTATCTGAGCACCACCTAAGTTCAAATGGTTTACTCTTGCCGGTAAGGTATCAGTTTGGTCACTAAGTCCAAGGTTAACTGCAGTAATATTGTCAGCAAGTCCAGCGTTGAGTGCCAATAGCTGGAAGGTTTTATGATTTGGTTCAAAGCTGATAACTTGTTCAAAAAGGCCAGAAAAAAAGACTGCATGATTACCTATATTGCCTCCAATATCTAAACAGATTTCCCGAGGGGTAGGTTCGGACACTAAAAAGGACTTTAGAGCTATTAGTTCGTTACGCTCAAAAATACCATCGATCATTATTTTGCGCGATATGATGTCTTGAGAAAAGCAGGCTACTTGAGGGTAATCCTTTACGTTTCTCTCAGCGGCTTTTTCTAGGCCAAATTTTAACATTTGACGCATTACTATGTTCATGTATCTATCATGGGCAATTTTTAAAAGTAACACAAGTTCTGGCAGTCACAATATCTACTTTCTCTCCACCGTGAGGTAGAATAGGCAACGATTTAGTAGGGTTAACTTGAATGATCAAGGTTGCTTGATACTTCAACATCCAAGATCCAGTTTAAAGCGAGTTCATAAAACGGTTTAATCTAATGGCATATGCAGTAAAAGAAATTTTCTACTCTTTACAGGGTGAAGGCGCGCATGCAGGAAGGCCGGCTATATTTTGTCGTTTTACTGGTTGTAATCTATGGAGCGGACAAGAGAAACATCGCGCTGATGCTGTTTGTCAGTTCTGTGATACCGATTTTGTGGGTACAGATGGGGATGGTGGAGGTAGTTTTACGAATGCTGTGGCCCTAGCTAAAGCGGTTGTGAGCTATTGGCCTGAAAGCATAACAGATGTTATTCACCCCTATGTTATATGTACTGGGGGAGAGCCCTTGTTGCAGCTGGATAAAGATCTGATAGAAGCTTTTCATAACGAAGGCGCAGAGCTAGCTATTGAGACGAATGGCACATTGCCAGTACCCGAAGGTGTAGACTGGGTTTGTGTTAGTCCTAAATCAGGATCTACTGTGGTTGTGGAGAAGGGAGATGAAATTAAATTGGTATATCCCCAAGAAGGTCATCAGCCCTCAGATTTTGTTCATTTGAATTTCGAGCATTTTTTCCTACAACCGATGTTCGATGAAGATGAAAATGACCACGTCAAGGAAACTATAGAATACTGCTTAACTCATCCTAGATGGAGCCTGAGTCTGCAATCCCATAAGCTCTTAGGGCTGCAATAGAGACTTAAAATTGTTGGTAGCCAATCGCAATTGTGCCCACGATGAAGCAGTAATAAGAGAAGTATTTAAGCTGGGCCTTACGAACAAGCTTTATCATCCATTGGCACGCGAAAAGACCGGTAATGAAGGCAGCTAAGAATCCAGCCCATAAAATACTGACCTGGTCAGAACTAATCTGTAATCCGCCATCTATAAGATCTTTAGCTATTTTTCCCAGAATAAGAGGAACCACCATTAGGAATGAAAAGCTAGCTGCCTTGCTGCGATCAATACCCAGTAGCACAGACGTTGAAATCGTAGCGCCTGACCGGGAGATGCCAGGTAATATAGCAATAGCCTGAGCAACACCAATAATAATTGAGTGCCTTAAAGAAACGCCTGTAGTTGTATTTTTGGCATTGTCCGCAATGATCAAAAGTACGCCTGTTACCCAAAGCATGACACCCACCAAGACTAATTGACGGTCGAATAGAACTTCAATCTCATTAGCAAAAAGAACTCCCACTACCGCCGCAGGTATCATGCTTATCAGGATCTTCAGTGAGAACTGAAATTCATCATTGTTTTTTCTCTGAAAGAGACCTTTTGCAATTTGAGCCACCTCCGCTCGAAATATGACGAGTGTTGCAAGGGCGGTTGCAACATGCACTACAACAGTAAACATCATACTTTCTTGGGGTACGCTAGTATCGCCTAGCAACGCTTTGCCGAGTTCTAGATGGCCGCTACTACTTACGGGCAAGAACTCTGTGAGCCCCTGGACGATACCTAATATTATTGCTTCTATAAGTGACAATTACATACTCCAAATAACAAGTTCACCAAGAGGATTTACTAGATTAAATCATAGAAGTTTATTATACGAATAAATTATTTAGCTTTGGCGATTCCGAACCAATCTACTCATATCTCAAGGCGTCAATAGGGTCTAGGTTTGCCGCTTTGGCTGCAGGAATAATCCCAAAGATTAAACCGATTCCTGCACTGAAACCAAATGACAGTAAAATCGCCCACATCGGAACAGTTGCTGCGGGTAAGTCAGTCAGGTTACTGATAAGCGAGCCAGCACCAAAGCCCAGTAGAAGACCAATTAGCCCCCCAAGTAAACAAAGGAAAATAGCCTCAATCAAGAACTGTAGCAAAATATCAAAGCGCGTCGCGCCCAATGCCTTTTGAATGCCGATTTCTCGAGTCCGCTCAGTAACCGATACCAACATAATATTCATTATGCCGATTCCACCTACTAGCAGTGAGATACTCACAATGCCCGCCAAAACCAAAGTAGTGCTACCAATAATTGATTCAAAAGTTTTCATCATTTGATCGGCAGAGCTAATTTCAAAGTCATTAGGCTCTCCGGAGTCGATTTTATGGGCTCTACGCAAAATACTAGTGATGTTGCGTTTGACTTGAGGAACCTGCTCTAACTTATCTACCGATAAGCTAATCTGTATATTAGACCCCCAGTGACCCCCAATCAGAGATTGAGCTGCACTGAAAGGGACTAATGCGAAATCGTCTTGGTCGAAACCAAATAACTTACCTTTTTGTTCGGTTACGCAAATAACCTTAAACCACTCACCTAATATGGAGATGTGCTGTCCTATTGGACTTCCTTGGATTTCAAGTTTATTAGCTAGAGAAGGTCCGATTAACGCCACACGACGCCGGCTTTTATCATCACTAACGTTGAAGAAGCGCCCCTGTTCGCAATAGACGGCATTGAGCTTCTGATAGGTTGAAGCGGTTCCAAAGATCCGTGTAGAGACCGATTGGCCTCTGTAAGTAACACCACTATTTGAACCCCACATTTGCAGATTGGGTGTGACATTACTTGCACCGGGTACTTGATGCTTGATTTTCAAAAAATCCTCATAGGTAAGACGAGCGTATTTTCCTTGAAGTCTTGATTTTGGTGGTGTGTATCGATCGATACTAATAACATTAGTACCTATGCCATCAAACTGAGCGCTGACATTAGCACTAAAGCCCTGAACGACGGAAACAACAGCAATAACCGATGCTACACCGATGATAATTCCCAGTGTGGTTAAAAAGCTGCGAAACCGATGAGCAAAAACTGATTGTGCTGCCGACCGTGTACCTTCAATAATTTTAAATCTTAGATTAGACATCTGACGCCGCGCTCTTTTGTGTAGTCGTGCTTGCTAATTTGTTGTACTCATCCGATATCAGATGGCCATCTTTTAAAGTGATCACTCGATGGCAGCGATCGGCAATCTCCTGCTCGTGGGTTACAACAATCAAGGTTTGACCATCACCGTGCAGTCGGTCAAATAATGCCATTATGTCGATTGTTGTAGCAGAGTCTAAATTACCTGTGGGTTCATCCGCTAACAATATAGCCGGCTTGGCAACTAACGCTCTTGCTATAGCCACTCGTTGACGCTGACCACCAGACAACTGGTTGGGAAAATGTTGCATTCGGTCTTGCAGCCCAACCATATCAAGCGCATTTTTAGCCAATTCCAAACGTTTAGACTTAGCTAGACCACGATAGACCAGTGGCTGCATAACATTTTGCAAGGCTGTGGCTCGAGGCAACAAATTAAAATTCTGAAAGATGAAGCCGATTTCTCGATTTCGAATTTCGGCTAATCTGTTCTCATCAAGACTTGCTACATCGGTACCCTTGAGTTTATAGGCTCCAGCGGTAGGGTAATCTAAGCACCCCAACAGATTCATTAGGGTTGATTTTCCGGATCCGGATGAGCCAACAATAGCGATATAATCATTTAAGTGTATATCTAGGTTGATCCCCTCAAGGGCGTAAAACCCTTCTTCGCCCATCATGTAATGCTTTGCGATCTCTCGTAATTCGATAACATTATTTTTTGGCATTACTCAGTCTTCATCCTTGATTTCGCGAAGTTTCACTGCGTCACCATCTTTAAGCTTTGCCAGAAGCCTAGAGGGGCCAATAATAATATCTTCATCTAGATCCACGCCTTTGGTGACCTCCTGTAATTCATCATTTGAGATTCCAAGTTCGACATCACGCTTTACTGCTTTACCGTCAATCAGAACAAAAACATGGCTCGTCATCGTCGAGTTGTCAGAAGAGCCAATGCGAACTCCTCCGCGTCGACCCCTAACTTTTACATCAGAGTCCTCACCTTCGCTCTCCTCAAAGATAATTGCCTGAATTGGAACAGCAATAGTATTCCCTTTAACTTTCGTGAAGATCTCTGCACGACAGCTCATACCTGGTCGCACATCTATATTTTCATCACTTTCGAGTAATATTTTAACGGTAAAGCTAAGGCCTTCGCGATTGCTGGCGCGCTTAGCCGAGGTGGCTATTGTTTTAACTTGGCCTTTCAGAGCGTCATCAGGGAAGGCTACAGCATAAACGTCAACATCTTGGTCAAGGCGCACGTTAGCGATATCAGCTTCATCAACCTGAACTTCCACTAATATAGACGCTGGGTCAGCAATCGTGATTAAGTTAGAGCCAGCAATGTTTGTTGTGCCGCTAATTGCGGTTTCTCCAATTTTAATATCCACGGAAGTTGCAATTCCATCGATTGGCGAACGAAACACAGTTTTTTCAAGCCTCTCGAGGGCTTTGTCTAATGTTGCTTGAGCTTGGGTTAAAGCTTCTTGGCGAGATCGTAAATCAATTTTGGCCAAGTCATGTTGGTTGTCTATGAGCTCAAATGCATCTTGTCCAATCATTTTTCGTTCGTAGAGATTTTTATTGCGAAGCCATTTCGCTTTGGTGTTATCCAGTTGCTTTTTTTGACGTTCTATAGCGATAGTCTGCATTCTTACGAAGGCTTGTTGTTGCTCCACGTCAGCGTTAAAGCTTCGCTGATCGAGACGCATCAATACTTGGTCCTGCCTGACATTATCACCTTCCTCAATAAAAAGTTCACTGACTTGACCTATCACCTCGGATCGCAGTTGCACCTGATCTTTATAAATTAATGTGCCAGAGGCAAGAATTGACGTCTTTATCTCCTCAACTTTCGCTGCTGTAATGTTGACGGATATTGCGTCGCTATTTCCACTCTGCTTAAAGTAGGCCAGTGCGACTAGTGCTGCGATGACGCCAGCTATAATGAGTTTTTTCTTCATGATAAAACTACTTCTCCCATGTTTGTATTCGAGCATCTGGTAGGTATTAGACGTAGTAGATACGTGTTTTGGATTCAATCCTTACGTTTGCATTATTATGTAGAGCGACCAGATGCCATAGATAATCACTGAGGGTGCTACAGCAACATAAAGGGCCCTGTTGGCGTCTATAGCTAACCACGACTTTAACCCGACAGTGCAGAGGTATACAGACCATAGAGAGAAAACGGTAATGCTGTTCCACAAACTAAACCAACTATGTGATTTATCAACTAAAAATCCCAGCCCTGCCGGAGCTAGATCCTCCATTGATACCAGGCCACTGCTGGAGAATAAGATGACTAGAATTCCGAGTAACGATGAAACGACAAGCGGCATGCTGATCCACCAACTAAAGCCATACCACCCGGTAAATGAAACCTCACTCGGTTGAAGGACGTTTGTCACTAAATTAAAGTAAGCTGCCATAATAGCATTAGCAACAATTAGACCAATGACACCACCAAGAGTTGTTGACCATGTCATTCGGGTTTGACTCATAAATCCCGCAGACGCCTCTAATTCCGCTTCGCTCAAATCACCTTGGCTGAGTATTTGATCTACTAACCAATCAAAATCGACTACCGAAAAATAGTATAAAAACATGCCCGCAGAACAAGCTATAATTAGGGTAAAGGGACACCATGTCCAATGTTTTTTACCCTTAACGGTATCAAAGCCTTCCTTGGGCGACACTAAAATATCTACACATGCTTTAAATGCATTAGATGTCATCTTAAAACTCCTTTTTAAATTGAATTTATGTCGATTTGTGTTTTTAGGCTTTTTTGGAGCCAAAGCCTCGACATATTTTGACCACAAGCTAAGGTGTCTCATGTGTAATGTCAACACAACACTGACGTTATTTATTGGAGTTGATAACAAATAGCGCTGTCAATTCGTCAAGTAAAAATTTCAGCAATTTGAATAGACAAATACACCTTTTTTCGGCCTAAAGTCGACCAAGTAACGTAATGTTGCGGTCAAATGGATTTCAATCTGAGTATATTTGTTGCGCAGAGGATTGCGTCAGCATATCCTCATTCGATTATAGTATTTTTAATAGAACGCGTACTCGAGGGGGTAATGATGTCGAGCTCAAATACAGATAGCTCTGCAGGATTAGCAACTGGCGGCCAGCCACAAGAAACACAAACTTTTGCTTTTGTTGCGATGACTTGCTTGTTCTTTTTCTGGGGTTTTATCACGGTCCTTAACGATATTCTGATTCCTTTTTTAAAAGAGTCATTTGATCTTAATTATACCCAAGCTATGTTGGTACAATTTTGCTTCTTCGGTGCTTATTTTATCGTGTCTCCATTTGCGGGAAGACTCATCGATAAGGTTGGATTTCAAATGGGAATCGTAATCGGGTTGCTAACAACTGCAACGGGTTGTCTATTGTTCTATCCATCCGCAGACCTTCATGCCTACTCATTGTTTCTTTTCGCATTTTTTGTATTAGCCAGCGGGATAACAATCCTGCAGGTAGCAGCTAATCCCTATGTTGCCGCCTTAGGCCCAGAAAAGACGGCGGCGAGTCGGCTGAATTTGGCCCAGGCCGCAAATTCGCTAGGCACTACCGTCGGTCCTTTCGTTGGTTCAATGCTGATTTTAGGTGTTGTGGCTGCAGATGCTTCAGCGGTGCAGATGCCTTACTTGATGATTGCTGCTGTTCTTGTTGTGGCAGCACTTTTATTCAGAGGGATTAAATTACCCAAGTTAGCTCACGTGGAAACAAGCGAAGATGTTGCAGGGGATAGTGTCTGGAATCATCGATCCCTTGTGCTTGGTGCGCTGGCTATTTTTATGTATGTGGGCGGCGAAGTGTCCATCGGAAGTTTCCTAGTTAATTATTTTGCAGAAAGTTCTATAGCGGGGATGGAGATTGCGGAGGCAGGAGAGATGGTTGGCTACTATTGGGGAGCGGCTATGGTCGGTCGTTTAGTTGGTGCCTTCTTAATGAATTACATTGCGTCTACCAAGTATCTTGCAGCAAACGCTGTTATAGCCATTTTGATGATTGTTGTCAGCATGAATACCACGGGTGATACAGCCATGTGGTCCATCCTTGCTGTTGGGTTCTTTAACTCTATTATGTTCCCGACAATATTTACTCTTGCGGTTAAGGGATTAGGATCCATGACTAGCAAGGGCTCTGGACTAGTTTGTCAAGGAATTGTTGGAGGTGCCTTGATTCCTTTAGTTCAAGGCGTTGCCGCCGACACCATTGGTATTCAGTTAAGTTTCATTGTCCCAATGCTCTGCTATATCTACATTGGTTGGTATGCTTTAAAGGGTGCAGATCAGTCTTAAGAAAAGACTAACACTTAGACACAGAAAATGGCAGCCCCGGGTCTTCGAGGTTGCCATTTTTTTTCGAGTGAAAATTCAGGTCATATAGCGTTTAACGCCATAAATATCAGCGATTGTTTTTAAATATTAGGGCGCCTTTCATACGGCAAACACTACTACAAGTCCATTACAGATTTCTTTCAGTATATCTCACTAAATATCGATAATTATGATGGCGACATTTTATGAAGAAAATCGTGTTTTGGGTCTGTGTTCTTGCGCTTAACGCCTGTGGAGGCGGTGGAGGCGGTGGAGGAGAACAGCCAGATACAGTGCCGGTAGCTCCATCCACCTACACCGTGTCCATCACATCCGAGGATGGAGGGTCGGTAGATAAATCAGGAGGTGAATATCAAAACGGCACTATGTTAGAGGTAGCGGCAACCCCTGATGATGGTTTTATGTTTACTCAGTGGTCTGATGGTAATCGCGAAAATCCTAGGGCGTTAACTGTGAATGCAGATGTTTCACTCAGTGCCAGATTTTTATCTGCAATAGATTTGAGTTTAAGATTCCATGTCATGCAGGGCGATCCGTGGATTCATGGGTCTGGTAACGCGATGCCATCTTGGGTTTCAGAGGGTGATATCGTTGAGACTCTAATGCCTGAACTTAACGATATCTGGCAACAGGCTGGTATCCACTGGTCTATAGAAAAAATTATTCAGGAGCCAATCGACACTTATGACGGTTACCAAGATGATGTTCGGTATATTGTAGATTCCCAAAGAGACAGCGAGGGTAAATCTGACCCTGAGAGATTGCCACGACTCTACGATTTAATGCAGCCTGATAATCGGAGTTTAGAGGAAGAGTTAGACGATAACTTATTCCATATTTATATTTTTCCTTTTATTGGAAACACTTCCCAGGGTAACGCGATGAGTTCGTTTGGGTGGCACTCAGTTGTTGGATCTTGGTCTAATAAGCATAACGACGGAGGCATCCCAGAAAAAACACTCCTGATCGAAGCTCAACAAAATTTTGTTCGAGGGTCGCTCGCCCGAACTATTGCCCATGAGCTCGGTCATGTATTGAGTCTTCTTCATGACTGCGAGCAGTGCTTGATGCATGCTCAAGGGTACGACATCAACGATACTCAGATTCAAACTGCTCGAGAAGAGGGTGCTAGAAGAAGTTATCAAGATCCTATGAGCATTGATATTTTGTCACTCGGTGATAGTTACACTATTGGTGAAAGCGTGTGTGACACCTGTAGTTTTCCTGAACAATTAAAAAGTGGCCTCGGAGCAGAGTACTCAGAGCAGAGCGAGGTCACTTTACAGGTGATAGCTAAAACCGGTTGGACGACCACTAATCTAAAGAATGCAATTGTATCTGAAGACCCCTCAAATGACTTTGATTTGGTGACTCTTTTAATCGGAGTCAACAATCAGGTCCAAGGCAAACTTTTTAGTATTTACGAAACAGAGTTCATTGAGCTAGTGATGTCTGCGATCTCTTTTGTTGGGGGAGATAAGAGTAAATTGATAATTGTTTCCATTCCTGATTACAGTTACACACCTTTTGGCCAAAATAGAAATTCCCAAAATATAAGTGCTGAGATAGATTTGTATAATAGTTTTGCTGAAGATTACGCTGACGACAACGACCTGTCTTATGTCTATATCACGGATATAACCAGAGAAGGGTTAGAGAACCCAAGCTTAGTGGCTCCAGATGGACTGCATCCGTCAGAACTTGCTTATCGTCGGTTTGTGGAGCGGCTAATGCCGATTGCATTAGAAAAATCGAGTAGATGAATTTTTTGGCTAGGCGCATCGCTCTATTAATGTTTTATCGTCTAAACTTCATACTGGAAAAGGGCAAAAATTTACGTGAAATTCATTCGCTTATGAGTTAAAGTTGAAAGCGATTGTTGTCCATTTTAGAAACGGGAAGAGCAAAATAAGTACCTAAGGGGATTAGTATAATGTTCAATTTAAGAAACTATGGGTTCAGCAAGCCTGCTGCGCTTTTAACGGCGTTAGTGTTTTCGACCGGTTACGCGTCAGCGCAAGTGCAAACAGTAACTGGATCACTCTCTGTTAGTGAGTTATCCGCGGGTCAATCTACAGACCTCACTGTTTCTTATACCGCAACTGATGCAGATGGCGCAGATGCGGCTACGACAGGGTTGGGGCTTAGGCTGCATTTCGACAGTTCTGTTGTAGAGATGGGTGATTTGGTTGGCCTCTTGGAAGAGGGAGCATCAGGCAACCAAATAAAGGATGACACGAACAATGATGATGATGACTCTTCCACTGACAAGTTTCTTCTCACAACGTGGTTTGATTTTGGCGGTGATTGGCCGGATGGCGAAACTCTGCCTGTTACTCTTTACACAATTCCCGTTACTGCAGTAAGTGGTTTTAACGGCAGTACGCTCAACTTCACCTATTCCTCGAAAGCTGCGGGTTATGATTTTTCCGGTGAAGCTGTGAGCATCAATAAAATTCCAGGCACGGTGTCTACGCTCTCGAACTTGACAGCATCCTACACTCTAAATGGTAGTGACACAGTTATTACTCTCTCCCCCGCATTTGATTCAGCAACGACAGATTACTCTGCAATCGTTGCTTACCCAGTAACGTCGGCTTCTGTTGTTCCAGTGTTGACTGATAGTTATGCAACCATTGATAGTTACACTGCAAATGGTGAAGCAGTGACTAACAACACGTTTGATCTTTCTGTTGGCACTAATACAGTGGATATTTCAGTATCCGCTGAAGATCGAACTGGAATGACCGATTATACTGTTACTCTGTCACGATCAGAAGCAATGGCAATCACGATCGCTTCGGGTGCCGTTATTACCACTGCAAATCAGGCGGTCTACGTTGTTTCTGGAACCTGTAATTCAACTGGAGTTTCTGTTGCTGTCACTTTAGCTGCAGAGTCAGAGACTGCCTCAGCTGAAGCAGTAGATTGTATCGATAGTGTTTGGGCCACCTCTGTTGATGCCAGTGGTCTTGCTGATGGAAGTATTGTGGTCTCGGCTGTGGGTTCAACCTCATTGGAGGCGAGCACAGTAACTGCGTCTGTCAACAAAGACACCACAGGTCCTTCTGTTAGTGTCCCCGCTGATATTAGTGTGGCAGCGACAGATGCCGATGGAACAGCCGCAAGCGATACGGCGATCGTGGCATTCTTACAGGGCGCATCTGCAAGTGATGCGACTGATGGTACTGTAACTGTGACTAATGATGCTCCGGATATATTCCCAATTGCGCCTACAACAGTGACCTTCACCGCGGCTGACTCTCTGGGTAATGTCGGTAGCAACACCGCTATCGTAACGGTTTCAGATCAGACCGCCCCGGTTATTAATGCTCCGGCGACTCAGGTCATCTTAGGTACCGAAGCTGGTCTTGCTGCAACAGAAACAGCATTTGTTGATTTCTTTGCTTCAGTTACAGCAACAGATAACGTCGATGGTGCGTTGACTTCTATCGATAATGATGGACCTGACTTTTACCCATTTGGTGAGACCACGGTTACGTTCACAGTAAGCGATGAGGCGGGTAACGTAGGAACTGCACAAACAGTTGTTAATATTAGTCTTGACCCAACTCCACCAGAACTTACAGTGCCTGATTCAATCAGCATAAATGTTGATATGCCTGACAGTGTATTGTCCTCAAG
>Ga0233426_10003915_pt1 | contig 11431 bp, 7 predicted proteins | sample SI_118_April2016_6_FD_179875 | JGI IMG/M metagenome (GOLD analysis project Ga0233426, IMG submission 179875) | Seawater microbial communities from Saanich Inlet, British Columbia, Canada - SI_118_April2016_10_MG | ecosystem: Environmental > Aquatic > Marine > Inlet | place: Canada: British... | reverse complement strand
AACAATATTTATAATTTCTATCGCTTTATTCAGTTTTAATTCACTAGCGCTCGACAAAAAAACCTTAGAAAAATTTAGCCAATACGACAACAGCTCAGACTTCGTAATTCTTTATGACGATGTCGATGCTTTATTAAAAGCCGCTGTTTTATATATGGGTAAATCAAGCCGTCAAAAAGCAAAAAAAACAAAAGCTAAAACCGGTACTCGTTTAAAAAATAAAGTAAAACTACTGACCGATTTAGAAGGAAATCGATTTTTCTATGATACGTTCGATACCCCAAAGAAAGTCGCCTTAATTAGTAATGTAAGAAAAAGCTTAGAGCAACTTCCTACAGATTCACCTCTGCATTTCTTTTCTAAAGATGAACAACTAGCCTATTGGTTGAATCTTTATAACATCTATTTAATAGAGCAACTTGTCCAGATTTATCCACAAAAAAATATTCAATCGTTGATTGAAGAAAAAGGCTTGTTAGATAAAAAACACTTAATCGTAGCCAGTGAAAAATTAAGCTTAAATGACATCAAACAAATTGTTATACATAACTTTGGTTACGACCCGCTATTAATTTATGGTTTCCACCAAGGAAACATCGCCAGTCCAGATATCACAACGAAAGCTTATACCGGTGATAAAGTTTGGAGAAAATTAGAGCAAAGCGCCAATGTATTTATTAATTCAAATCGCGGCACGTATAGTGATAACTCACCGACTTTTAGAGTGTCGTATCTATACCAACAAAATAAAATGTTCTTTAAAGACTTTGATGCGGATTTAAAAGATCACTTAGCTAAGTATTTATTAAGATCATATAAAGATAAATTATTGGCCGCACATGAAATTAATACCGATATTATTAACTGGAAAATAGCTGACTTATACGGCACAGAAAGAACGTATGGCGGAAGTATTGCCAGTAGTCCTGCAGCATTAATCGATGCTTTTACGGCTCGTGATTCGGCTTCATTTGCAAATAACGGATTTATGAATGGCAACATAACGGATTTTTCTCCTATTCAAGGCCGATTATCGTTCGAACAACTTGATAAAATGCAAGCCATGATGAAAGTTCAAGAGTTAAGAAAAGGCACAGTAACAATCCGTGATGAAGAAGAAATAGAAGAAAGCCAAGGAAAGTAAATAGCCTGTGGATAAAAAATAGGTCATAACAAAAGCTATAAGACCTTTGTTATGACCTTAAAATTCATATTCACTAAATGAGTGAATCGAAAATAAACGTTAATTGCCTACTTCTTCTTTAGTATTAAATAGCACTGTTTTTTTATTCGCACAAATGACACGCGCTTCAACAATATGCTCATCATTAGTTAAAGTTATTTGGCCGATACCGCTGCCATTAAATAAAGTCGCTCCTGAACTATTGTCAGGTTTTCTTACCCGTATTTTCATCCGACGACGTTTGGTAAACCAATTGAGCGGCGAATAAGGCGCATACAAGTAACGATTCAATGTGTCTAACCATGACAATAACCCCGCAGGAAATTCATTTTTAATACCGCTACAGGTTATTTGGACGATTTTAGAACTGCTGCGTTGAAAGCGATGAGTAACATCGTAAACAAAAGAGTAATGAACATCACCAGAGAGAATAATAAATTCAGGTGGTGTTTTTACATGACGGAATATATTCAGCATAACATTAGCTGTACCAGAGTGCGCCATCCAGTTTTCGGCATCGACCATTAACGGTTGGCCAAAAAAAGTAAAAACTCGTTGAATAGCCTCGATCATTTTTACCCCATAAATAGGGGCAGGTGAAACCAAAATAACTCGAGGTTCGTTAATGAGTTCTTGTTGTAGCTCAGACAATGCTTCCCAGTCCATCAAGCCAGATGGTTTAGACGATCGACTTTCTGACCGCCAACGTTGTGTGCGTGTGTCTAATACCACCACCTTTGGTGAGGTTGATAAACTATAATGCCATTGCTGCCAATCTAATAATTGCTCGACTAATTCTTTGTGTTGTTCTATACCCTTTTCAGTAAAAAACACATCTCGTTGTTCATTTAGCGCGGCGAATTTTCTAGGTGCATTCCCCCACCCCTGACATAACCAATAGCTAATTAAACTATTGCCAATGATTCGTTTTGAAAAAGGATGACCGTAGGCAGCTTCTTCCCAGCCACGAGTTAAATTCCAATCATCGGTAATGTCATGGTCATCAAAAATCATATAGCTGGGAATATGCGCTAATGCACGTCTAACACTCGATAATCCCTCAACAAAATTTTCAATAATCACCTGCTCTTCTTGGTATTGCTTTTGGTATTGAGGGGAAATTTTAGCGGATGAAAAATCGACGAGCTGCCATAATTGTGGTGACCAAACTAACAAATACATTGCCATATTTTCAGCAAACGTGACTAAATGGTTTTTTGAATTAACCGACGTAAAAATAGGCTTTTTACTGGCAGCAAAAAATTTATCATGAACCGCTTTATTTGCTTTAGCGAAAGGCAGTAATTTATCCCGCTGGTAATAACAAAGTTCGCTGTTGAACAATGATTCACTATCATTCACCACCGCACCTTCCCAGCTTTCGTGGTAAAGCCCAAGTAACTCAATGACCTGATGAATGGCTACTAGTGTTGGGCCTGCAACATCATCTGCATAAATTTGATCACCTGACATCATTAGCATTGCTGGACGCTGTTCTTCTCCTAAAACGCTTTCCGAAATAATGTTATCAACTTGTTGTAAGCCATCTCCACTGTCGAAATGTGGCTTTCGACAAGAGCCATGTAACATCGTATTAATGTCTTGAGAAATAATAAAACTGGGGAATTGTTGTTTTTGATATAAAAGCTCAGGTATCTGCTCACTGATTGACTGCTTTTTGCCGTCAACAAGGTACTCAAAATCATAATGAAGCGCTGTTTTACAAGGTAACTTCTGGTCAAAATCAATAGAAATAAGGTGAATAAACGCTTGCTTACCTATAGGAATAATTTGTTGTTCTTGGGAAGTTAGCTCACGTTCAAATAGTGAAAGCCCCTTATCAAATAGCTGAAAGCTTAGGATAAATGGCTGGCTAGTTGCCAGCCAAAAAGTAATTTGCTGTGCTTCAACGTGCCTAACAATAGGCCCAGAAATTAATGCAGGTAAAGAAGACAATCTATTGATAGATATATTCACTCAATATTAACAATTTGCCAATAGTGTATATCAAAGGAATTTAATTTTTCAATAGATTATCAATGACCGTCATTAATTTAGTTAAACTCGCAGGTTTTAAGAAATAATGTTTGATGCCGATATCTTTAGCAACATCCTCATTAATTAATTCGCTATACCCTGTACACATAATAATAGGTAAATTAGGTTGTTTATTTAACAAAATAATACTTAACTCTTTACCGGTAATCTTGGGCATTGATTGATCAGTTAATACTAAGTCAATCGAATTGTTGGGATCATCAAATGCTGCTAACGCTTGTTGACCGTCTTCACACACCGTAGTTTGATAACCAAATTCTTTAATAAATTCTTGATAAAGTTTAGAGATATGTGGTTCATCTTCAACAATTAATACATGTTTATTGGCTGATTCTGGTTTCTTTTCTATTGTTATCTCAGGCTCTGGAGGTTTGGCTTTAGCATTTTCACACGTTGGAAAAGTAATAATAAAGCTAGCCCCCTGGTCAGGCACACTTTTAACACTAATTTCACCTTCATGGCTTTCAATAATACTTTTGACTACCGCTAAACCAAGCCCAGTACCTTCGCCAACTTTTTTCGTGGTAAAGAAAGGATCAAAGATTTTAGATACATTCTCTGCAGAAATCCCCTTACCTGTATCGGTAATAGAAAGACGCACCTGCTCTTTTGGTACTTTTTGATTGTCGTAAGACAAAGTATCTTCTTGGTGTAAATCAATCGCAATAGTACCACCATTTTCACCAATTGCTTGGCTGGCATTCGAACATAAATTAAATAAGATTTGATGGATCTGAGTTTCATCACCTTTTATCGAGGCGCAATAAGGATTAATACTACTACTAATGTGTATGTTAGCCGGTAAAGAAGCACGAATTATCGTGAGTGCGTTATTAATCGTTTTTGCTAAATCGATGGTATGCAACTGCATCGTTTCCATTCGGCTAAAGGTCATGATTTGTTTGACTAAATCAGCAGCCCTAACACAACTTTCTTGAATATTGCTAATATAGCTTTCTGTTTTTTGGGGATCTATCTTACTCATGATAATCATTTCAGAGTTACCTAAAATAGAGGCCAAAATATTATTAAAGTCGTGAGCAATACCCCCAGCTAAGGTACCAAGCGCTTCCCTCTTCCTCGATTGCTGCAACTCAGCTTCTAACTGCGTTGTTTCACTAATATCGCGTGTAATTTCTAAAATACCGATTTCACTGCCTGTATCATCTTTAATTAAGGATAAAGACAAAGAAGCAGGAAATTTAGTGCCGTCTTTACGCGTTTGATCAAATTCACCATGCCATGAGCCTTGTCTGCTAACTTGGGTCAAGAGATCAAGCTCTTTTATAGCGGGATCTTGGTTAATGTCATAATAATGCAAATCATGCATCTCTCGAGTGTTATAGCCATATAAAGCAACAGAAGCTTGATTGCAGTAGGTATAATCACCATTCATATCAAGTAAGTTAATACCATCTGCAGATAGTTGAAAAGCATGAGCAAACTTAATTAATCGCTTTTCAACTTTTAATCGTTCAATTATTTCTTGGCTCAATTGGTGATTGGCTTTTGAGTATTGTTTGGCGCGTATGACGATTTCTAAGGTGGTGTGGTGTCTTTTGAGCCAATAATAGCAACATATAAAAGTTAAAATTAATGAGCCAATAAAGCCAAACCAAGAAATACTAATAACATTGAATGGTGATAATTCATTTTTAGGGATAACAACAATAGAGAATTTTCTATTTTCAAACTCAATAGATTGAACCCAATAATCATCCTGTTTGGGATTTTTCACTAATTGATCAATGTCATGTTTCGATAATGCCGTAGCATATGAGTCATATAAGATTTTTCGCCCCTCACTGCCATCGTAATCGACAACAATGATATCAAATAATTCTTTGTCTGTAGGAGACAAGGCATTGTCAATAAAGTTAATTAAATTAATGGCTTCGACAAGTACGCCTCTTTTTTTCTTCTCGTCTGCTACTCCTGAACTATTTTTCTCAAAAATAGGAAGAATCAATAAAAGACCATCAAAGCTATCTTCTTCAAAAGCGATAAAAACTTTTTCGGTTACAATTAACCTTTGTTGACCAAATGCTGTTTTAAGCGCTTGATGCCTTTCGTCGTTGGCGGCTAAATCAAAACCTAATAAATGAGTTAGTGATTGCAGAGGTTCGATAAAATAAACAGGAAAGTAATACCCCCTTTTATCTTGAGCAATAAGCTTTCCATCTGGCGTTGCTTTGCGAATTTCAACGCCCGAAAATCCTTCACTTGCCATTTTAACTGAGAATTCTTCACGCTCAGCAGATAAGACCATTGGGTTCCATGAAAACAACAAAATACTGGGATATCGAGCGAGATGACTTTGACTGTAAAGTGTAAATTGTTCCCTTGTTATATTTTCAGAGAGCTGAAAAAAATCACCAAAGGAATATAAGGCATTAGTAAAATCATTGAATTCATTTTCAATAGAATGAACAGTAGATTGTGCTTGAGATTGAAACGCTAGTTGTTGATCAACTTTTTCCCATTTTTGTAGAGTAATATAAACAACTAACGAAAAACTAATACCAAGTAAAAAAATCCAAAAAATAACCCAATAGTTTTTATATTTGCGCAAAGCGATACCTTTTTTACGTTCTTTTCACTGCACCGAAACAGTACTAGTGATATCAGCTGAAAATAATAGAAAGACAGATAAAAAATGTCCCTAATAAAACAGTATAGATAATTTTTTGAGCATTACTTTGATTTTGCTGCTGTAATTGCTTCAATAAAATCACCTGTTGCAATTGGTTTTCTTTTCCATTTTTCAAATAATCATAAACAAGATCAGGCAATTCAGGTAATTTTTCATTCCAAAAGGGTATGTTGTCTTTAATTTTATTAAATACCGCTTTAATCCCCATTTGCTCTTTAACCCAGTTTTCTAAAAAAGGCTTTGCGGTTTGCCATAAATCTAATTGCGGATAAAGTTGGCGCCCAAGTCCTTCAATATACAGTAAGGTTTTTTGCAATAACACTAATTGCGGTTGAACTTCCATATTGAAACGTCTGGCGGTATTAAACAAGTTAACTAAGACCTGACCAAAAGAAATTTCTGCAAGAGGTTTATTAAAAATAGGCTCGCAAACACTGCGAATAGCGAACTCAAATTCATCAACACTTGTTTCTGCTGGTACCCAGCCAGAGTCAACATGCAATTCCGCGACTTTGCGATAATCACGATTAAAAAAAGCAACAAAATTTTCTGCCAAATAGCGCTTATCATCTCGATTTAATGTGCCAACAATTCCACAATCTATTGCAATCCATGTGGGGTCCGTCGGTTTCGTCGCATCAACAAAAACATTACCTGGGTGCATATCGGCGTGAAAAAAGCTGTCACGGAATACTTGAGTGAAAAAAACTTCTACACCGCGTTCGGCCAACAATTTCATGTCTACACCAAGGTGATGAAGCTTTTCAACATCGGCAACGCCTATACCGTAAATGCGCTCCATAACAAGCACACTTTTACTACTGAATTCACTATAAATGTCAGGCACATAAAGTACGTGATCATTTTTACGACCTTGACTAAAATTTCGCTTCAATTGAATCGCATTCGCAGCTTCACGATTTAAGTCAAGTTCATCCAATATGGTCTTTTTATATTCGGCAACCACCTCTTTGGGACGTAATCGTTTACCGTCAGGTAACCATCTAGAAAATATGCCCGCAAACATCGCCATCACTTTGATATCAGCATGGATGACTTTTTCAATTTTTGGGCGCAAAACTTTAATGACAACTTGTTTAGCATTGCCATCTTGCATCAACGTCGCTGTATGAACTTGCGCAATAGAAGCAGAAGCTAATGGAGTTAAGTCGAAATCTTCAAAAGCAAGAGAAAACGCCTCTTTGCCAATAGCATCAATAATGAGTTGCTGCGCGATTTCACCGTCGAAAGCGGCCACTTGATCTTGTAATAAAGCTAATTCATTTGAGAAATCATCTGGCAGTAAATCTCGCCTTGTTGACAACATTTGGCCAAATTTTATAAAAACTGGGCCTAATGACTCAATCGCTAAACGAAAGCGTAATGCTAAGGCTTTGTCTTTATGTTGATTTCTGAGCCAGAACAAACTGAAACGAGCACATTTGATATACCAAGGAATTGATTTTTTCGGCAATAATTCATCTAAACCAAAGTTTAGAAACGTTTTTACAATGCGATATAAACGAAAACTACTCACAAAAATTTCCTAGTAAAGTGGCACATTAAGGATTCTCTTCATCGGTTGCACTCAAGATGTTAGCCATTACTCTCGCCATTCTTAGATCAACGTTAGCAACATCTTCGGCGAGTTCTGTAACTTGTTGGTTAAACGTTGCTATTTGACTACGTGTAACCACTAAGCGCTGTTCATGAACCAGCCATTCACTTGCGTCGGCTTTAACTTGTTCAGCTACAAACCTAATTTTGTTGTTAAGCCATAAAGAAAACTGAGACAGTTTATAGGTGGGGATATCACCAATATGTTCAGCAAGCTCCGATTGCCAATCAATAGATAAATTTTCAAAGACTGCTGCAAATTGTTGAGCGACTTTAATATCACCTAGAATATCGAGCTTTCCTTGCTTAATTAATTCAGTCAGCTGTTGCTCTTTTTGCAATTCAACGAGGCTTGAGATACTAGTTTTTAACTGGCAATCACTGCCCTCTGTTAATGTAGTTACTAAAATAGCGTGTTGATTGATGGTAAAGCTCAACGGAAAAGCGAATTCAGCCAAATATATGGTTAAGGTTTTTTGCTCTAGCGATGCTAATGCATCTAAGCCATTTATATTTAATGACATTGCTTTGTTCAGTATTTTTTCTATTACCGAGCAAAGTGCTTGTTGATACATTATTTGGCTCATAATTAATGACTCAAGCTAAAATTTATAGCCTTTATGTAATGCCACAACACCGTCGGTTAAATTTTTATACGATGTTTGCTCGAAGCCTGCATCATTCATCATGCTTTTTAAAGTTTCTTGATCTGGATGCATTCGAATAGATTCTGCTAAATATTGATAACTTTCACCGTCTTTAGCCACTAAGTCGCCCATTTTTGGCAAAATATTAAACGAATAGAAATCATAAATTTTATTAATAATTTCGTGCTCTGGTTTTGAAAACTCTAGCACGAGCAAACGCCCGCCAGGCTTTAAAACACGATACATTGAACGAAGCGCCATATCTTTATCAGTCACATTACGTAAACCAAAGGCTATGGTAATAATATCAAACGTATTGTCTTCAAATGGTAAAGACTGTGCGTTAGCTTGTACATATTCAATATTTTGTACTAAGCCTTTATCACGTAATTTATCTCGGCCAACATTTAGCATTGAACTATTAATATCAGCTAGAATAACCTTGCCTTCGCGGCCTACAAGTTTAGAAAATTTAGCCGTTAAATCGCCTGTACCACCGGCTAAATCTAATACTTTATTTCCGGGTCTAACACCACTTGCATCAATCGTAAACCGTTTCCATAACCGATGAATACCAAACGACATTAAATCGTTCATTACGTCATATTGCTGAGCGACAGAATGAAATACACTGGCCACTTTTGACTCTTTTTCGTTTTTCTCAACGGTTTGGTAGCCAAAATGTGTCGTGTTTTCAGAATCAGCAGAGTCTTGATGAGTTACAGTGGTTTGTTCTGATGATGACATAAGGTTTTCACTATGCTAAAAAATTAGCAACAGTCTACCGTATTTTGCCGTAATAATTAACACTTGAGATCAAGTTAAATACTCACCAATGAACTTTTATCTCGTTTAAACTTCTAACCATAAAAATTGAAATTTAATTAGGAGATATTATGGTATTAAAGGCTGTTCTGTTTTGCATTGCTTTTTCATCGATATTAAGTGCCTGTTCTTCGCAAGAACTTTATAACGCTGGAAAAACAAATCGAGAAGCACGTTGCAATGAATATGTAGGACATGAACGAGAACAATGTTTACAAGACATTAATCAGAAAAATTACGACATTTATGAAAAAGAGCGACAACAAGTCATAAAAGGCGAGGTTGATGAAAAATAAGGCGAACATTTAAGCGTTCACCTAAAATTTATTGTATTAATATTTATGACAGTTCAGTGTCATACCAAATGCCGTATTTATCACCTTGGCGTTTCAAGAAATAAAAAGGTAAGGTATAGCGAGTAATAATAAGCCACCAGAAAGATGATGGCTAATTCGTAGCTCTTTTAGAATAATAAATCACCTCTTCGCTAAAGGTTCAAAATTGTAACCTCATTTTATCTGTGTCGGTTACGAAATATCCCCGACTATATCCTCACAAGGAAAGAATTAAGAGTATTTTTATTATCTATGTATTCAAATAGCTCATTTTTTATCTAAAAGTAGCACTTAGTTTTTCTAACTCCTGCGCTTTTTCAGTTACATTTTGACCGTGCTCATTGACATATTTTGCGTTATTAACATTCTCTTTGGATATATTGTCAATATGATGAACGCTTCGATTAATTTCATTTGCTACCGCACTTTGTTCTTCAGAAGCAGTTGCAATTTGAGCCGTAACATCTGTTATTTCGTCCATCATCGTTTTAATGTTTTCCATACTTTCTTTTGATTTTGTTGAATCACCCACACATATTTCAGCATCATCTCGACTTGCAAGCATAATACTACTCCATTGTTGTAAGGTATTTTGTAACTCAACAACAGAGCCTCTTATTTGTTCAGTTGCCGACTGGGTTCTGCTGGCTAAAGTTCTAACTTCATCAGCGACAACAGCGAAACCTCTCCCTTGTTCACCGGCTCTTGCAGCTTCAATAGCCGCATTCAGAGCGAGCAAGTTAGTTTGATCGGCGATACCCTCAATTTCTGACATGATGGTGGATATTTTACTCGCATCTTCAACAAGGCTATTGGCCGTTGACGCCGCCTTTTCAACTTCTGAAGAAAGATTAATAATTTTACGTTGGCTGTTTTCTATCGTGGTAATGGTTTTAGAACACTCATCTTGAATAAAAACCACTTTATCATGTGCTCCTGCAGTGTTTTTACTGACTTCTTCAATGGTAGCACTCATCTCATTAATCGCTGTTGCAAGTTGATTCAATTGAGAATTTTCTTCAAAAAGTCCGTCTAGTGTTTTACTTGAAGTATTTTTAAGTTCATCAGCCAAGCTAAGCAACCCCTTTCCAGAGTCATGACTTCGACCTAAAATAGTGCGAACTTTTGCCTGTTGCAGAATAAAAGGATAATGAAGTAACGCATGGATACCCTTGCCTGAAAACAAAAATCGAGAAGGGCTATCAAACCTTGTTTGTGTCTCGGCAATCTTAGTCGGTAGGAATATCAACTCATCATTAAAAACAGCAACGACCATGAATAAAGTAACCAACAACGAAAATGCTGCCAGAATTGAAAAAGCGTAAGCAAAATAAGTACATGATAATATGCTGATTAATAAGAAAAGCGCTCGTTTAAGTGGAATGTTTGTTGAAAATTCATTAACAGACTTACCTTGATTTATAGTTTCATACAAAGCTTGAGCTGCTATTTTTTCTTTACTGCTTGGGCATGTTCGCACCGACTGGTAGCCGACAATATTTTCATTTTCGTATAAAGGTGTTACATAGGCATCAACCCAATAATAATCACCATTTTTACAACGGTTTTTTACCATACCCCGCCATGAATCTCCCCGCTTTAGTTTTTGCCATAAATCAGCAAATGCTGCTTTAGGCATATCAGGGTGACGGACAATACTATGATTCTGCCCTATTAGCTCATCAGCGGTGTAACCGGCGATAGTACAAAAACTCTCATTAGCATAAAGGATCACGCCTTGAAGGTCAGTAATGGAAACAAGTTGTTCTGACAACGGAAATGTCACTTCATTATTAGTAATATTCATTTAGAAATAATCATCCTGACGGTACGTTACAAGACTTTATTAGCCTTAATAGGTGTATATAAAATGTTTAACATCATCATAATATTGATTCATTTTTGGTTTTTTTTCCAATTTAAATTTAAATAAACCTTTATTAATTATTGAAAAATAATGCATTAATATAACTAAGGTGCTTTATCAAAAAATATCGAGTAGGGTGAGGCTCATGCCTCATCCCTCTCACAGAACCGTACGTACGGACCTCGTATACGGCTCATGCATTCCTCACATACCATCAACTTATTTTCTAAAAGCTGATAGAGCAAG
>Ga0233426_10003914_pt1 | contig 11432 bp, 9 predicted proteins | sample SI_118_April2016_6_FD_179875 | JGI IMG/M metagenome (GOLD analysis project Ga0233426, IMG submission 179875) | Seawater microbial communities from Saanich Inlet, British Columbia, Canada - SI_118_April2016_10_MG | ecosystem: Environmental > Aquatic > Marine > Inlet | place: Canada: British... | reverse complement strand
TTTGGTATACCAACAGTAACTGACATTCATGAAATCTCTGACGCTGAAAAAGCTGCTGAATATGTTGATGTTTTGCAAATTCCTGCCTTTTTAGTTCGTCAGACTGATTTAATTGTTGCGGCAGCAAAAACAGGAAAAGTTGTAAATCTAAAAAAAGGACAGTTTATGAGTCCTGCAGCTATGAAGCATGCAGTTCAAAAAGTCAAAGATACAGGCAGTAATAAAGCATGGATTACTGATAGAGGTACTATGTTTGGTTACCAAGATATGATTGTTGATTTTAGAGGGATTCCTGAAATGCGTGAGTTTGCTCCAACAATTTTAGATGTTACTCATTCACTTCAGCAACCAAACCAAACTATTGGAGTAACTGGAGGTAGACCAGAAATGATAGAAACAATTGCTAGAGCAGGAATAGTTAATAATGTAGATGGACTGTTTATTGAAACTCACTTTGATCCAGCAAACGCAAAAAGTGATGGAGCAAATATGCTTCATTTAAATAATTTAGAACCATTACTTAGAAGATTAATAAAAATAAAAAAAATAATAAATACATTTTAGTTTTTTATTAATGTCTGAAAAAAAACTTTTTGTTAAAGGAATAACTGCAAGCTATATATTCATTATAGCTAGCTTAATAACTTCCCTTTTTTTAGTTCCTTTTGTTTTAAAATATTTAACTGATCCTGAATATGGTATATTTATAATAGTTGGAGAATTAATTGCATGGGCTGGGGCAACTAATTTAGGTATTAATGCAACCTTTAATTCCAAAGCTGCACAAGTTATTGGTAAAAAAGACTTTAATGAGCTTGAAATTCTATTTAACACAGCTTTTTATGGCCACCTCTTAAGTTCTTTAATATTAATCGTTTTTAGTTCTTTTGTTTATTTTAATCCAGAGTTTTTTTTTGATAATTTAAATGAGGAAAGTCTTGAATTAATTATTTTATTCTTGTTAGGGGGGTTTTATATAAGTTATATTACTCAACCATTAAACTCATTACTTATAGCAGATAAGCAAATAGATATTGATAATTATATTAAAATTGGTAAGTTAATAGTACAGACATTCTTAACAGTAATTTTATTAATTTTTGGGTATAAGTTACTAGCACTCGCTATTAGTAGCTTAATTTCAAATATTTTAATGAGTTTTATAACTATATTCAGAGTAAAAAAATCATTTTCCTTTTTAAAATTAAATTTTAAAAAATTTAGTAAAAAGAGTTTTTATTATTTGTTAAATAATGGCATTTGGTTCACTTTAGGATCTTTAGCAGGTGTATTAATTTTTAGACTTGATACAATACTAATAAGTAAATATATATCATTATCCATTGTTGCATCCTATGCAATAAATTTAAAGTTATTTCAAATAGCTGAAAAATTTCATGGAATATTATTTAATTCTTCTAGACCATATTTCGCTCAGTCCTACGGAAAAAAAGATATAAAAAACCTATCAAAAATGTATAATTATTCATATTATATATCTATTATTTTTGCATTTTTAATTGGAATTATAATTGTCATATTTAGTAACTGGTTTATTTCTCTATGGGTAGGGTCAAATTATTATTTAGGTGAAAAAATAACTTTATTTCTTTTTGTTAATTTCATAATACAATCAGCAGTTCTTCCCAATAGAATACTATTAGCTACTACCATTTATAAAGTTAAAATCCACAATTTAAGTCGTGTTTTTGACGGTATTTTAAAAATTATTATTGCACTAGCCTTAATAGATAAGTTTGGTATAATTGGGATTATATCAGCTTCAATTATATCATCAATTTTATTTTCTAATATTGTTTTAAATTGGCTATCATCTAAGTTATTGAAAGAGGAAACGATAATAAAACTAATGCCATTATTATCGGTTTTATCTTTTTTATTTATAATTATTATTGAAAACCCGCTCCTTAGATATTTAAATTACTTCTTAAGTTCAGTTTTGTTGTTTTTTTCAATATATTTTTGTTTAAACAAAATTGGATATTTAAAACACTTTAAAGAAACGATTCAAAAGAAATTATCTAAAATAAAATATGAATAAAATAAATTCTTTTTTTAAAGAAAATCATGAGTATATATCAAGTTTAAATAACAATAATAACTCAGTTTTAATTAAAAAAAAATCTTTTTTTTTAAAGCTTTCAATTGTATTTAAAAATTTGATTGATTTATTAAAGTTTTTATTAAAATTTAAACATAGTAAAATAATTTTCACCACTCCGAACATAACCTCTTATGAAAATTTCTTCAAAGACAGATGCCTTAAAAACACTTCTGTATTAAATTATCATACAACAAAAATAATTAATACTTTCAGTGGTCAAAAAGTTTATAACATAGGGTTTTTTGCAAAATTTTTTAATGATAAATTCTTGAAAAGAAATAAATCAGCATCAACTTTTAGATTTTATAATTTATTATTGAACTTTATAAACTATGATGAAATATTTATACCATGTTATTATGATGAAGTTACATCTAATTTAATTTTTATTTGTAACAAAAAAAAAATAACAGAAATACAGCATGGTTCAATTATTAATTTTTTCCCATATTCAAGACCAAGTCCAATAAAGTTAGTTGATGAAATTTTTGTAAATAACATTCAGACCAAAAATTACTTAGAAGAACACTTATACAAAGACTTTAAAGTCAATGTTATTTTAAAAAATGATATTAAATTAAATCCAGTAAAATTTAGTAAATTGAAAGAAAATTTGATTTTATATTGTTCCTCAATTGAGGTCAACGGTATTCATCCTGTACTTTATAATTTCTTACAAAATCATAACCTTTTTAAACTTAGGATTAGAATGCATCCCAGGGAGACCTCAAAAAAGATATTTAGTGATCAACTAAATTCTGTTAATATTAATTATGACTTTGATGAATTTAATGATTGGAAAGATAATTTAAACAATTATAATCTGACAGTAGTTACACCCTGGAGTTCAATAGCTGAGGAAAGCACAGATTTATCAATTAAGACAATTATTATTGACAAAATTGGTCGTGATCGATTTAAGCATTTGATTGATGATAATATTTGTATGTATAGTAATGATTTAAAAAATATATTAAATGAAAAATAAATATGATTATTTAATCGTGGGATCCGGTTTATTTGGAAGTGTTTTTGCCTATGAAATGAAAAAGAGAAATAAAAAATGTTTAATAATTGAAAAAAGAAATCATATAGGTGGGAATATATTTACAGAAAAAATTAATGATATTAATGTTCACAAATATGGCGCTCATATTTTTCACACTAATAACAAAGAAGTTTGGGATTATGTGAATTCATTTGCTGAATTTAATAGGTATACAAACACACCAATTGCTCGTTACAAATCTGAATTATATAACCTTCCTTTTAATATGAATACTTTCCATCAGCTTTGGGGAGTAAAAACACCTGACGAAGCCAAAAAAAAAATTAATGAGCAAATAAAAAAATATTCTCATATAAAACAACCAAAAAACCTTGAGGAACAGGCATTAGTTTTATGTGGTGATGATATTTATCAAAAGCTAATAAAAGGATATACAGAAAAACAATGGGGTAGAAGTCCGAGAGAATTACCATCTTTCATTATCAAACGACTTCCTTTTAGGTTTAATTTCGATAATAATTATTTTAATGATATTTACCAAGGTATTCCTATTGGGGGTTATACCCAAATTATCGAAAAAATGTTAAATGGGATAGATTTGCAATTAGAGACTAATTTTTTTGAAAATAGAGAATATTTTGAAAATATTTCAGATAAAATTTTATTTACAGGAAAAATAGACGAGTTTTTTAATTATAGGTTTGGCAAGCTAAACTATAGAAGTCTAAAGTTTGAAAATGAGATATTAAAAACTCCAAACTTTCAAGGAAATGCTGTGGTAAATTATACTGATGTTGAGGTGCCTTTTACAAGAATTATTGAGCACAAACATTTTGAGTTTGGTAAACAACCAACTACGTATATCTCACGAGAGTATCCAACAGAGTATGATGGTTCTAATGAACCATATTATCCTGTGAACAATGAGGTAAATCAGAACATATTTAATAACTATAAAAAATTATCTAAAAGTTATCCAAATATAATATTTGGAGGAAGACTAGCAGAATATAAATATTATGATATGCATCAGATTGTTGCCAGAGCATTAAAGTTTTCAAAAGAAGAGTCATGAAAATAATAGCTTTTGTTGTAACATATAATAGAATTTCATTATTACCAAAAGTTATAGATTCATTAAAATCTCAGACTTATAAAATTGATGAAATTGTTGTTGTAAATAATTCATCGACAGATGGAACATTAGATTGGTTAATTAAACAAAAAAACATAACTGTTATAACACAAGAAAATTTAGGTGGAGCAGGAGGATTTAATAAGGGAGTCGAATATGCATTTAATAATAATGCTGATTGGATATGGATGATGGATGACGATGTATACCCAAAATCAGATGCATTAGAAAAGTTAATGAAATATAAAAATATTTCGGAATGTATTATTCCTTGGAGATATTTTTCTGACAATAAAGATGTTAATTGGGGTGGTATTTTTGATATTGAAAAGTTTAGGCTTGTGAGAAGCACGAAACCATCAAATCAAAATGATAAATATTATTATCCTGTTAATACATGTTGTTTTGAGGGAACTCTAATTTCTAAAAATATTGTTTCTAAAATTGGTTTTCCAGATAAAAGATTTTTTATTGCAGGAGATGATTCAGTTTATGGTTTAAAGGCTTCTTTACACACAAATTTAATTTTAGTTAAAGAAGCTCATTTAATAAGAGATAAAACATCAAGGACTAACAAAATTCTATCTCCATTGTTTTTGTATTATAGATTTAGAAATTTTCACTTGTTTAATGAGTATAATAAAGTTTTAAACAATAATAATTTTTCATTAATAGTTAAGCTAAAAGTTTTTTTATCATTTTTTATATATGGGAAACAAATTATTTTAACTCAAAAAAATAAAATAAAATTATTTAAAGCAATTATTTTAGGTATTTTAGATAGTATACTAAAAAAAACTGGACCAACTCATCACAATAAGATATAACTATTACAAATGAACTCATTGAATAAAATTTTTGGATTATTCCTTGGTTTTACAGTTTTTCCATATTTAATATTATTTGGTTTTAATATTGGTTTTTTTATTTTTTTATTTTTTTTTATAGTTACAAAAAAAAAATTAGCATTAAATAATTATAAATCTTATGTCAAAATAATAATAGCATTATATTCAATTGGAGTTATAATGTCTTCCGTTTATAACTTTGAAATTACAGATGTTTTTTCCAAAATCATTAATTATATATATTGGATTTTAATAATAAATGTACTAATTAAATCAAGAAACCATATAACTTTATCATTAGCATTAAAATATGCCTCTCCTTTTTATTTAATATTAATTGTGTATAGTTTTTTGAGAGATTTTGCACCAAAGGATTTTTTTTTACTAAACTATATTTCTTCAAATACCGTTGCTTTTTTGTTTGTATGTTTTACGGCTCCTTTTTTTGTTTATTTCAAAGACATTAAAAAAAGATTTTATTTTTCTTATGTAATTTTATTTTTAGTTTTAATATCTCTATTATTTGACGGAAGAAGAGCAGGATTTGGTTTAGTTTTTCTATCAGTTTTTTTTGTTTTAAATTTTAAAAAAATAAATTTTGTTTCTATAATTAAATTTGGTGTAGTTAGTCTAATTTTGATTTTCATTTTGAACTTAAATTTTGTATCAAGTTCAATTAAATCAAGTAGCGATAGAATATATAATTTAATATACAACACAAAAGAAATAAACGAAGATCGTTCTTACCAGACTAGACTTGCAATGATTGAAAAAGGCTTAATAATTTTTGAAGAAAATCCAATAGTTGGAATTGGAATTGGAAATTTTGGAAATACTGATGTTGTCTTTAAAGGTAGGTTTTCTAATACTGAGGTTGTTACTAATAAATTGACAATTAATGAAACTAGTGCTCATAATTCCTATATTCAACTTTTATCCGAAATGGGTTTGATTACCTTTATTCCTTTTTTGTTAATAATTTTATATAATATTTCAACATATATTTATTTTAGCAAAACTCTAAATAATATTCAAAGTGCATTTTATTTCTCATTTTTTGCTTGTTGTATTCATCTATATTTTATTTCAGCCTTATTTAATGTATACGCATGGGTTCTTATCGGGATAGTGACTTCTCAATCAGTAATAATCATAGAAAATAGTAAAAAATGAAATTAGCATTTTATTATCATATACCAATTTTAAAAATCGGTAATAAAATTAAAGTTCCTTCTTTTTTTGCTAAGTTTTTTGAAAGTCTTGCATTCGAGGTAGACGAACTATATTTACTAATGCATGAATGTAATTCAAATGAAGAGAAGTTGGCTGATACTTTTTTAATTAGTAAGAATATACATTGGATTAATTTAGGTTTTAAAACTCATTTTTTACATAGACTAATTTTTCACAAAAAAATATTGTTTGATAAAATGAAAGCGATTCATAAATGTGAGGTATTAATAGTAAGGTCACCAACTCCTCTAGCACCATTTTTTTATAAATATATAAGTAACAAAAAAATATATTTCTTAATTGTTGGTGATTATTCTGAGGGCATAAAACATTTTAAGTTTAACAATTTAAAATATTTTCCTAATTTATTAATGCATAAGTATTTCACTATATTATTTAATGCACAATTATCAAAAAATGATTTAATTGTCAATTCTCATAAATTATATAATAAATACAAAAAAGTTTCAAAAAAAATTTTATTGATTAAAACTTCAACCTTAAGTAAATCTGATTTCTTTTACAGAACAGATACTTGTGAAAAAGATAGAATTAATTTACTATATACAGGTAGGCTTGATTTCTCTAAGGGTTTAATAGAGCTTTTTAAATCTGTTTATTTGATTAGGCGCCAAAATTATAATGTACATCTTAATATCGCGGGAAAAGATAATTCAAGAAAAAAAATTGTATATACTAAATTAGTGAATTTAGCTAAAGAATTAAATATATCTGATTTTATTAATTTTCATGGCTGGCTTTCAGCTGGAAAGAATTTAAATAGATTATATCGTAAATCAGATATTTATATAATTCCTTCTTACCATGAGGGTTTTCCTAGATCTATATGGGAAGCATTAGCTAATTCATTACCAGTTATTTCAACAGATGTTGGAGGAATTCCATACTATTTAAAAGATAAACACTCTGCAATTTTAATTAAACCAAAAGATGAAAATGAAATTGTTTCAGCAGTAATTAACTTAATTAATGATAGTGATTTAAGAAAAAAAATTATTTCGAATGGTATAGAAATTGCAAAGGATGCCGACAATAGTATTCAGAATAAAAAAATTATTTCTTTCTTTAAAAATTAAATTAAGAATATAAATAAAATTTATTAATATTCACATGAAAAAAATTTTATTAATTGGTAGTTTTTTGTCTAAACAAAAAGGAACAAAAGGTGTTTCAGAACATTTGATTCACAGACTTTCTAATGATCTTCAAATTTCTTCAGTTTCTAGGTTTGAAAATAAATTTCTTAGAATTATTGATATTATTTTTGGTATAATTTTTTTTAAAGGCAAGATATTACATATCGATGTTTTTAGTGGCACCTCTTTTATAATTTCTGAAATTGCTGTTTTTTTTGGTTTTTTATTAGGCAAAAAAAATATTCTAACTCTTCATGGAGGAAATCTTATTAAATTTACCAAATCAAATAGTTTTAGATTCAGAAATTTAGTAAAAAAAGTAGATTATATTCAAACCCCCTCTTTGTATTTGAAAAGATACTTTGAAACAAATGGAGTTAAAATTCATTATTTGCCAAATTCAATAAAACTAAATAATTTTCCATTCACAAGTGGTGATTTTAAAGAATACTCACTTTTATGGGTTAGAGCTTTTGATTCTACTTATAATCCAGATATTCCAGTAAGAATTTTAAATGAATTGTTAAAAATATATCCAAATACCTCATTAACTATGATTGGTCCAGATAAAGGAGAGCTCCCAAAAGTTAAAAAAATAATTAATAAACTAGAACTTAATGATAAAATTAACATTACTGGCCCTGTGCCAAATAATGAGCTTTATAAATATTTTCATAAAAGTCAAATTTTTTTAAATACGACATCATTCGAAAGTTTCGGTGTTTGTTTAATTGAAGCTGCCTCATGTGGTATTCCCATTGTTTCTAACACTGTTGGAGAAATAGATGTTTTGTGGGAGGACAATCTAAATATCATGAAAGTGTATGATAACAATATCAATCAATATGTTAGTAAAATAGTAGAGCTAATAGAGGATAAAGAATTGTACAATGATATTATGTTAAATGCCAAGAAAATGTCTGAAAGTTTTTCTTGGGAAAGAATTAAACCTAAATGGTTACATCTATTTAATAATTTTTAGATATGTATATTAAAAACTTTATTTTAGAGAAATTAGTTCTTAAAGTTGTAGACTTTTTACTTGGAATTAAATTTATGTCAAAATTGATTGAATTAAGAAAAGTATATTCAATGCAAGAAAATAAAATCAACGAATTGCAAGAAAATAAACTTAATAGTATACTTCGTTATGCAATAAATAATGTTCCCTTTTATTCAGATTATAAATATTTAGTTAATGAAAAGGACATTCACATGCATTTAAATAAATTTCCAATTATTGATAAAAATATATTATTGGATCAACAAATTAAACTGCTTTCTGTTGAAAAAAAGAATTTAATTAAATGTGTAAGTAGTGGATCAACTGGGCAACAAAGTGTAATTTATATGAGTAAGGTTGATCAGTCATATGTCAGAGCAACTCAAATTCTGTGGTGGGAATGGGCAGGATACAAAATAGGTGATCCAATTTTGCAAACCGGAATAACACCAAATAGAGGATTAGTAAAATCTATTAAAGATATCTTTTTAAACACTTATTATTTACAAGCATTTACTCATAGTAAAGACGATGTAATTAAAGCATTGAAATGGGCAAAAACAAAAAACAAACCTGTTTTAGCAGGATACGCCTCTTCATTATATATAATAGCTAAATATGCTATAGAAGAGGATATTTCAGTAGATTTTAAAGTTGCTATTACTTGGGGAGATAAACTTTTTGATCATTATAAAAAAATAATAAAACAAGCTTTCAATGTAGATATTTATGAGACATATGGATCTGCCGAGGGATTGATGATTGGTGGGCAAAAAGATCAAGAAAAAATGTATCAAATGTTATTAAATTCATATGTTGAAATAGTTGATGATAATGATTTGCCAGTTAAAGATGGTAAAATGGGACATGTAATAGTTACAAATCTGAATGCTTTTGCAATGCCTTTAATAAGATATAGAATTGGAGATTTAGCAATTAAACAGCCTCAATTAAATCAACCATTAGATAAAAATATACAGCTACCATTATGGGAAAAAATTGTTGGTCGTGACACGGATTTAGTTAAAACAAAATCGGGTAAATTTTTAGTAGTACATTCTTTTACAGGTATTTTTGAACATATCCCAGAAATAAAACAATTTTGTGTTATACAAAATAATATAGAAGGCATAATAATTAATATTATTAGGGGTGAGGGGTTTAATAAAAAAATTCTAAATGAAATTCAGCAAGAAATACTTAAACATATTAATGAGCCTTTCAAAATTGAATTTAAGGAAGTTGATTTTATTGCTCCCACAAAATCAGGGAAACCACAATTAATAATTTCAAATTTAAAAAAATGATAACACTTCCAGAGAAAGAATAAAATGAAAATTTATAAAAATAACTCTTATTAACAATTAAATTAAAAAAATATTTAATAATGGACAAATTAAATTTTAGGCGAACTCAATTATCAGAAGCCTTAAATTTTATCAAATTAAGTTGTAGAAAAGATGGAGGTAGTTCTGCGTACTATTCAAAATTATTTAACCCTGTTAAAGGATGGTCAAATGCATATCCAGAAACAACTGGTTATATAATTCCGACTTTATATGACTCAAAAAATTATGATAAAAAATTTAAAGAATATGAAAAATTAGCATCTGATTTAACTAAATGGTTAATTTCAATTCAAAATAGTGATGGTTCTTTTCCAGGATCCCTATACAATAAGAAAAATAAAACTTCTCAAAGTGTTTTTAATACTGCTCAAATAATTATAGGTTTATGTAGATCATTTGAGGAAAAAGGGGAACAGCATATTTTTGATTCATTAACAAAGTCTAGTCTTTGGCTTGTTCAAGAACAGAATCCCGACGGAAGTTGGGATCTAGGAAATTATATTCCAGGATTTAATCCGAGTTATTATACAAGAGTTGCATGGCCAATGATTATGGCTGGGAAAATTTTAAAAAATAATGATATTGTTATTTCTGCTAAAAAAACCCTTGATCTAATATCAGATAGAATTTGTAAAAATTCTTTTGTGAATGATTGTGGTTTTAAAAAAGGTAAACCTGCATTTTTACATACAATTGCTTACACTATTAGAGGATTTTTAGAGAGTTCTTTCATTTTAAATAATAAAAAATATTTTGATATTGCATACAATTTTGCAGAAAAATTAATGGTCAGTTATGAAGTAAATGGTAAAATTAATGGTGAATTAAACAATAAATTTAAATCAAATAATAACTATCGTTGTTTAACAGGCGAGGCACAAATGGCAATTATTTGGTTAAAAATATTTGATAAAAAAAATGATGTTAGGTTTTTGAACGCATCATTAAAAATTATAGATTCTTTATGTGAATCTCAAATAAATAGATCAATATTTTTTACTAAAGGTGGAATCTGTGGCTCAAAACCATATTACAAGGACTATATGAGATTTAGACAGCCAAATTGGGCGACCAAGTTTTTTATAGATGCAATTATACTTGAAAAAATAATGTTAAATAAAATAAAATAATGAAAGTTTTAATTTCCTGTGGACATAATAAAAGCCTTCAAACTATAGCATTAATAAATCTTTTATCACAAAATAATATATCAGTTTGTGGTGTTATTCAGTCAACTCCATATAGCTTAAATAAATTGCGATATTATTTTAGATTATACGGCACAAAAAATTTTTATGAAAAAGTAATGGTTCATTATTTTAATAGTAATACAAGAAAAATATCAAATGAAATAAAAGTTGTTCAAGATTTTTTAAAAAAAAATAAAATAATAGACAGGTATGTTTCTACTTGTTGTAAAAAAAATAAAATTCCTTTTTGCAAAGTCAATACTTTTTCTGACAAGAAGGCATCAGAATTCTGTAATTTGATCAATGCAGATTTGTTAATCTACTCGGGTGGTGGAATATTAAGATCTAATTTAATTAGTTGCTTTCAAATGGGGGTAATAAAT
>Ga0233426_10003912_pt1 | contig 11434 bp, 10 predicted proteins | sample SI_118_April2016_6_FD_179875 | JGI IMG/M metagenome (GOLD analysis project Ga0233426, IMG submission 179875) | Seawater microbial communities from Saanich Inlet, British Columbia, Canada - SI_118_April2016_10_MG | ecosystem: Environmental > Aquatic > Marine > Inlet | place: Canada: British... | reverse complement strand
CGCTGCTGAGAAGGCCGCTGCTGAGAAGGCCGCTGCTGAGAAGGCCGCTGCTGAGAAGGCCGCTGCTGAGAAGGCCGCTGCTGAGAAGGTCGCTGCTGAGAAGGCTGCTGCTGAGAAGGCTGCTGCTGAGAAGGCTGCTGCTGAGAAGGCTGCCGCCGATGAAGAACACATCAAGATGGAGCCTGTAGAGTAATTTTATTTTTTATATCAGCACTCAAAAAATTCCATAATAAGTTCAACATACATTTACCGTAAGAATTTAGATTTAATAATGTAATATCTTGTAAAGTATCTCCATATGTTTTACTAGATATCAACTTTGCTAATTCAATTGCCAGTTTAACTTGTGTAAAGTGTTTCCAACCAAATCCTTTACTATCAAATACCCAACACCATTTTTGTCCGTTCAAAGAATCCAGTGTATCTTTATAATGCTTTATAATACCAACCGAATCATTGTATTTTATCGCTTTCGCAGGACAAGTATAATATACACTTATTCCGTCACGCTCTTCTATCTTAAAAAAGGAATGGCTATTCGGGAATTCATCACATATTTTACAAACAAAACTCATTTAAATTTGTAAAATATAAAATTTGAGAAGAACAAACGACTCTAAAATTGAATTAATCTAATATATTTTATCACAAATATATTACAACAATGGAAACAATAATTATTGAAGGATATAAGGGAGTTATGCCTCTTGATTTAACTGATGTTGATCCGAAATATCATAAAATTATGATCGCCCAACACGAAGAAGATATAAAAGAATATAATCGATATCAACAGAGTTTACCATCTCGTCTACAGTATGAAAATACAACAAAAAAGGCCAAGAATTTATTACAAAGCGACCAAGAATGGACGAAACGTATTGCTGATAAAAAACGATTGAAAGAAACCGAAAATGACTACAAAATAACTACATCTTAGTTTGAATAGTTTTACACGAAATGGTTATAGAACTTGTGAAGAATGTGAGAACAAGCAATTATACTATTATATTATTAAATAATTTTACGCGAAATAAACACAAAAAAGAAATGGCTACGAAAATAAAAAATGGACATTTATAAAATGTCCAAAATTCATTTGACCAAGATAGTTTTGTTTTAATACTTTTCCAAAAATGTGATTGTGATGATATTGCAGTATTTTTCCAAAATAGTGTTATATTTTTGTTAGCATATTTTTTAAGTATATTATAGAAGTAATGATATAAAGCATTTTTATATGTTCACCTAATATAGACTATTTAGAACATCCAAAAATGCCAAAAACAGCCGAAAAATATTATTGTGAAATATGTGACTTTGTTAGCAGCAAAAAAAGTAATTATGATACACATTTAACAACCACAAAACACCAAAATAGAACAAATCGATTAAATAGAACCGATAAAATGCCGGATATATTTGAATGCTCTTGTGGTAAGGTATATAAAGCTCGTAATAGTTTATGGTATCATAAACAAAAATGCACCATAACAAAAGAAGACGTAGTCACTCCCCCAAGCACTCCGCAACCACAACAATTTGATTCATCTTTAATAGTGGAGTTATTAAAGCAAAATAAAGAGCTTCATGAAATGGTAATAGGATTAGCAAAGAATGCTGGAAATACAACGAACAACAATACAATAAACAACACAACGAACAACAATAAGTTCAATTTAAATGTGTTTTTAAATGAGACGTGTAAAGATGCTATAAATTTAAATGATTTCATTCAGTCAATAGAACTGACAGTAAATGATTTTATCAATACGGGTGAGGTAGGTTATGTAAGAGGAATATCCGACATAATGTTGGAGCGTATTCGTGATATGGAGCCTCACGTAAGACCAATCCACTGCACTGATTTGAAACGTGAAACGGTGTATGTAAAAGACTCTGACATCTGGGCGAAGGAAGATGAAAATAAAACCCACATACGTAAGGCAGTCCGTATAGTAGCAAATAAGAACAAAGCTCAAGTGCATCCTTGGATTGAAAAGAACCCTCAGTATGACATATTAGACACGCCTGAATGTGATAAATTCTTTGAATACTCAAAGGCATCATTAGGTGGGTATGGCAAAGAAGAGGATGAGAAGTTTGAAAAGAAGATAATCAACAATATCCTGAAAGAAACAGTAATTGATAAGAATCTATTGACCTAAATTAGTTAAAAAAATCATATAAAGTTTATGTGGGTAGTATTATATAATGTCAGGTGTAGACGTAACTAAATTAGAAGTTCTGAAAGGAAGAATAGAATGTCTTGATAAATTTCAACAAGTGGAAATTTTAAAAATCTTGTCAAAAAATCTGTGTAAATTGAATGAAAACAAAAGCGGTATTTTTGTAAATATGACCTTTCTAGAACAAGGTGTGATAGAAGAAATCGAAAAGTACATGTCATATGTAGAAGACCAGGCTGATACATTTAAGACAGTAGAATATCAAAAGGAAGAATTCAAAAATATAATCCTAGAACAAGACCAACCTGAAGATACAATCTCATATAGATATGCATAAACGAGATAAAGAGATGTCTTAATATTTATACAGTAAACTAAGATGTCCGAATTCTGTAACAACCTATTTTTTTATGACAATCCCCCTATTGAATTGTCACAAATAATTTCAAGCTTGAAACCACATATGTATACAAATGAGACGATTTTGCCAGAAAAACAAGAAATAAATAAGTTGATTCCCTCTGTGGAAAAGTCAGTAGTATCGAAGTCCCCCGTAAAAGAAAGAGTTTCTTTACCAACTATAGAAACAATAAGCCCAAATCAAAAAGACAGTTTATTTTGGTGTTTGTATATAATTTCGTATGGATATGCTGATTTTATACAGGTAACGCGAAATCATCGTGTTAGACAATTAGAAGTTCAAAAACAAGTAATAGATTTAATTCAGAAGGACAAGAATGTAATGAAAAATACAAACGTAAAATTTACAAACATCGCAATTCAAGAGTTGACATCAGATTTGTTAAGTATAACCAAGGATATAAATTATAGTGTAGCAATGGCGCTATGTGTTTTATATAAGATAAACATTAATCTAGTGCACCGAGAAAAGGGTGTATATGTAAAGTTTATTTCAAACACGGATGTAGAATTACCTACATACGCTATTTATCGCGAAGATACACATAGGTACAGTGTAGATATTGAAGCATTGTCACCAGAAAAACTGGAAAGCATGAATGAATTGATATGTTTAGAAAGTTATTTGACACCATTAAAGACAATTTCAAATTATAAAATCGTAGAATTAATGGAAAAGGGCAGACAATTAGGCTTGTTAGATGATGATAAAAAATATAAAAAGAAAGAAATATATGACCTCGTTTATAACAAGATTCGTTGGGAGTAAAGATACAAAATTGAAATAGATATAAAATAATATATGAATTAATATATATTATATTATGACCGAACATACAGATAGGGAACCAACAAAGATGTCCAAAGCACAAGATAAACCGGTACGTACAACAAAGCAAAATAAAGAAGACTTTGAACGTATTGTAGGACAGTATTTAGAAAGTAACCCTATGATTTCCACAAACAATAAAGTAAGCGAACTGGAAATCAGATTTGGCACAAATCCAAAAATATCAAAGCCTATAAATAAAATGGGATATGATAATGTAGTAAAGCAATTATATGCGTGTGGATTTAAGCCCGAAAATAGTCGCGGTAATCAAATTTTACGTATCCAAAATGAGTATGTAGATAATCGTACAGGACAGATAAAAATGTCAAATATTCGTGCTGAAATAGTAGGCTCCGATCTGATTCAGGAATATTGTCGCACAAATAACCTTCAAAAGGTAATTGATATGCCATCTACATTGTTTAATAAGATTAAGTTTACACAGAAGATGTCAGCATTAGACAGTAAAGGTGCCTACATTCGTAAATTAGATATGGAAGATTTCAATTTCCGCGTTTCTTATCAAACAGAGCAAGATTTCAACGTCCAATCTGGATTATCTAGAAACATCATAACAAAGTGGGTTGATTCTAAGAAGTTATTTCGTTCTATGAATCGTGTGCGCTTTTATCACGACGAATACCCTATATTTGCTGATATAAGTATTGTGAAGGGTTCAAAGCGAATGAACCGTATTCCAGTTCCCCAATATACGATTCAAGAAGCGGAGGTATTTTCCGGGCAAGAAAGTTACGAGATTGAGTTAGAAATCGACAATGCGAAAGTCGGAACAGGAACCGTATACGACAACCCAACCAGATTAATGAATGATTTACGTAAATGTATTCGTATAATTTTGAGTGGTTTACAAGAAAGTAAATACCCAATTCCATATAGCGAACAAGAACACGTATTACATTCTTATATGCGTATGGTTCGTGGAGAAGATTATCAAGTAAAGCGTGTCTATCCAAAGGATTTCATTGGTCCAGGTTCATTTACACTGCAACTGGAAAACATAATAGCTCCTATAGAGGATTCATCCATCGTAAATATAAGAAATAATTATTGTGTAACTGAGAAGGCAGATGGAGATAGAAAATTATTATATATTTCAAATAATGGTAAAATCTATTTAATTGATACAAATATGAATGTAATTTTTACAGGTTCAAAAACAAATGAAAAGACTATATTTAACAGTTTGCTAGATGGAGAGCATATTCGCGAAGATAAACACAATAAATACTTGAATATGTTTGCTGGATTTGATTTATATTACGTGAATGGTAAATCGGTTCGTGAATATCCGTTTATAAATTACTTACTTCACGATGAATTAGAAGAAGGGAAACCCGAAGAAGAAATAGTGTCTAAGAAATTCCGTCTTGAATTACTGAGTGAATTGATAGAATTGTTGAAACCCATTTCAATCTTAGAGACTTCGTCAAATGCTGAAGTTGAACCAAAAGAGAATAAGAAGACAAATGATTTAATTGTAAAGTGTAAAAGTTTCAATGCTGCTAGTGAATATGGTAATATATTTAATGCCTGTTCCAAAAAGTTATCAGATATAAATGATGGATTGTTTGAGTATACAACGGATGGATTGATATTTACACCTATGGATTTACCTGCTGGAGGAACTATGGTAAATGGTTCACCAGGTCCATTATATAAATCAACTTGGGAAAAGTCGTTTAAGTGGAAACCTGCTGAATTCAATACAATTGATTTCTTAGTCTCAGTAAAGAAAGATAAAACCGGTCGAGATGAAGTTCATCATATTTTCCAAGACGGGCGTAATTTGGAAGGTAATCAAGAAGTAATCCAATATAAAACTTTAGTATTAAGATGTGGATTTGACGAACGTAAGCACGGTTATTTAAATCCGTGTCAAGATATATTAAATGATAAATTGCCAACACCTGAAGATTTGGATAATAATGATACATATAAGCCAGTTCCCTTTCAACCAACAAACCCTTATGATGAAACCGCCCATTTGTGTAATATTTTATTAAAAGGGGATGAAACAAATATGTATATGATGACAGAAGAAAATGAGTATTTCGAAGATGACATGATAGTAGAATTTAAATATGTAATGGATAATAATGACGGATGGAAATGGGTTCCTCTCCGTGTGCGATATGATAAGACAAGTGAATTACGTGCCGGCATGAAGAATTACGGAAACGCATATCATGTAGCAAATAACAACTGGCATTCGATTCACGATCCAATCACTGAGTATATGATATCTACTGGTGAAAATTTACCTGAGTATGAACGTAATGATGATGTATATTACAATCGTTCAAATGACGAGACCAGCACACAGGGATTGCGCGACTTTCATAATTTAGTAGTAAAGAAGAACCTAATAATGGGGGTATCAGAGCGCGATGATACGCTAATTGATTATGCCGTAGGAAAGGCAGGTGATATGTCAAAATGGATACGTTCAAAGTTGAAATTTGTATTAGGTGTAGATGTGTCAAAAGATAATATTCATAATCAGGTTGATGGTGCATGTGCTCGATTCATCAGAGCAAATAAAAAATACACCAAAATGCCAAAAGCTCTGTTTGTAACTGGTAACAGTAGTCGTAATATTCGTAACGGAGATGCGTTGGATACCGATAAGGATAAACAAATAATAAAGGCGGTGTTTGGAAATGGACCTAAGGATATTTCCTTATTAGGTAAAGGTGTATATAATCAATATGGAGTAGCTGAAACGGGATTTAATGTAAGTTCATGTCAATTTGCTATGCACTATTTCTTTGAAAATAAGACAACATTCCATAGCTTTATTCGTAACATAGCGGAATGCACGAAAATCAATGGTTACTTTGTTGGTACTTGTTATGATGGTAAACAAGTGTTTAATATTCTTGAAAATAAAAGTAAAGATGAGGGCATTACGATATTGAAGAATGACCGTAAAATATATGAGATTACTAAGATGTACGACCAAACCGGATTTCCCGATGAAGAAATGAGTTTGGGGTATGCGATAAATGTATTTCAGGAGAGTATCAATAAGGTGTTCCGTGAATATTTGGTAAACTTTGATTATCTAATTCGTATTATGGATGATTATGGGTTTGTATTAGTGACAAAAGAAGAGGCAACCGCAATGGGATTACCGGATGGCACTGGATTATTTTCCGAATTATATTCAGCTATGGAACAAGAAATAAAACAATATCCAGTGCGTAAGAATGATTATGGTAAAGCCCCTTATATGTCTCCGGAGGAGAAGCAAATCTCATTTATGAACCGATATTTTGCTTTTAAGAAGGTCCGTAGTTTGGATGTAAAAAAGATGTCTGATATAATATTAAATAAAGAGGAGAATACACGAACAATCGTAGATGATATACTGGAAGAGAATAAGCCTGAAGATGAAGCTCAAAAACCAGTTCCAAAAAAGAAGACCACTAGAAAAATAAAAAAAGATAAGATTATTTTACAAAAATAGAATAAAGTTATTCCTTGAAATAAAAATGATATAGAAATATCTGTATGATAACTATTAGCTATAATAACTGTTATCATATAATGTCTTATTATCAATTACCAAGAGTAAATTTTTTTATTCCCAAACATATTGATTATATAGTAAGTAATGACAGTCCTGATATAATGGTATCTCATTCTTTGGCACGATACTTGTATGAAATTAAACAGCGACTTGAAACAATCGAGAATGACTGGGATATTCATAAAAAATATACAAATCCATATGAGTACATACACACAATTACTCCCCGTAAAAAAAAATGTGTATCCAAATACAGTTCATTATCTAGGTCTTATTTTAAAATGGTCGAAATTATAAATACATTTGATTTGATATTTGATTCTAAGCCAATACATACATTCCATATTGCGGAAGGTCCTGGTGGTTTTATTGAAGCAATCGCAAATACACGTAACTGTAGGCATGATAGTTATATCGGAATGACAATTTTAGACGATAAAGATGACCCTAATATACCTGCTTGGAAAAAAACACAAAACTTTTTACAGAAGAACAAGAACGTGTATATTGAACGGGGTAAAGATGGGACAGGAGATATATTGAAACTAGAGAATTTTGTATATTGTAAAGAAAAATATGGTTCTTCTATGGAACTGATAACTGGTGATGGTGGGTTTGATTTCTCAGTAGATTTCAATAATCAAGAAGTCCACGTTGCGGACCTATTAATGGCCCAAGTATTTTATGCGTTAGTAATGCAGAAAAAAGGAGGAAGTTTTGTACTGAAGATATTTGACTCTTTTATGAACCACACATTAGATTTATTATATATATTATCGTCTTTTTATGAATCTGTGTATATTATTAAACCGTATACAAGTAGATATGCTAATTCCGAAAAATACATTGTATGTAAAAACTTCATATATTCAAATAATAGTACATTCTATAATGTGTTATATGGTGCGTTTGTAAAAATGACACAGAATAATGGAGATAAAAATGTAGTGCGATTTTTAAATTTACCCCTATCTTACCAGTTTGTAATAAAAATCGAAGAATATAACGCGGTGTTCGGACAACAGCAACTTGAAAATATCCACTATACTATTTCATTAATAGAAAGTAAACATAAACACGATAAAATAGAACAGTTAGTAAAGACGAATATATCAAAATGTGTATATTGGTGTAATAAGTATAAGGTCCCTTGTCATAAAGATTTTTAATTTTAAATTTATAAATTTATAAATTTTATAATATTGTAAAATTTATAATATGCAGCGTTTAACCTTGTATAGAAACATTCGAACAATTACGTTGTTCGCCAGTAGATGTAAATGTAGGTGTTTTGGGTAGAGGATATCCCAATTTGTCTTTTACAGTATATCCATTTGCGGGAACTCCATAAGCTAGTGCGTTTGCTACATGTAAACCAAACGCGTTTCTGTATGTAGAAGCTGTAGTAGTAATTGCGTTATATTTCAAACGAGTTATGCGTGAACTAGATGAGACCGCTCCTTGTTGTGCGTATTGGTGATTATTAGGTTTATAATAAACGCGGTTGTATCTAGGTTTAATAGCAGGTCCATTGGCAGAATTAGAAGCAACCATATAGTCAACGGTTTGATTGGCAGAAGGATATGTGCCAACATTGAACCCGATAAGCCCTTTAAAATCGTTATCTACAACTTCTAGAATAGGTATAATTGTAGATTCGGGAACATTCCATACTGGGGGTCTGGTTCCAATATCGGTTTCAATTGTAGGTTGGACTAATCCCTGTCCGTCAATAATTGTTTGTGAAATAGGGTTTATTTGCAATTGAATTAGTTTTGTAGATGAGTTGAAAACAAAGTTAATAAAAAACTTTTTAGATTCATTAGTGTTGTTAACAAAGTAATGTTCGTTTAATATCATTTGAGCGTGTAAAACTCTATTTATGTCGGACACATCATAAAATCCTTTCTTCAGGTTGACTGTAAATGTTCCGTATTGTCCGGCTGGTTCGTCAGCAACGGGTGTTCCCCCACTAGCACCAGTAGGATTACCTGCTACCCATTGATAAGTAAATGACGTATCAGATGACAAGTAATGTCTCTTACAATCAGTAGTGGTATTCGTTGTGTATATATTTGCTATAGATTGACTACTTCCTTGAATAGCATTAGCATCACCCTCACGAAAGTAATGAAAATTATTTTGAGTGAAGGTCTTGTTACGACTATTTAAATATTGTCTTGAATCAGTGTAATATTTGGGTTTATCGGATGACAAATCAAATTGTTTTTTTATCATACCTGAACTACGAACACGACGTCTTGCGTTGGTTTCAGGAGTTCCTACAACACATTCTGACGCACAATTTCCTATATTTTGACTAGAATTCTCAGTAAGATTAAAGTCTACTACATTAACTAAACCATTACAAATAGGACTTTTAGAATTTACGATAGAACTACCTGGACGGTTTAGTTCTTCTATAGTGGTTGTGTTGCGAGAACTCGTACAACCTCCTGAACCAATTTCTTTACGGTAAGTTTTTAGTGGAAGAGCAGAGAAAATATTATTAGTATTATCACTATAGAGTAAACCATTTTTTTTGATATGAGTTACAACTTGGTTAAATGTTTGTCCTTTCCAAGGAATAATAGGAATTTGATTCGTTAGTATGGTGGACATTATAATATATAATAGTATAGTATAATATATTACCATGAAATCTTTAATAAATCACAGATATATAAAAATAATCTTATTTATTACGGTTTTAGTATCTATAATATTTGTGTTAAAATATAATTTCGACCTATATTCAACTGTATATAACTCTAGTTCTAAATATGTTAATACAACGGAAGGGTTTTCTACGAATGTAACCGACACTGATGGGAAAAAGTTAAACACTACAGATAAATATATGATTTATAGCGTGCCTCATAAAAAAGTTTTACAGGCTCGTTCCGATAAATCAGTAAAAAGTGCATCCATAAATTTATCTAAGCCAAACATTAAGATAAATGATGATATGATATTTAAAATCATAGATAACCCAGATGGTAGTCAAGGAATATGGAATATGGGTAAAAAAGGTGTTTTAGGTATGGATGACGCAAAATCTAAAACATATATAAAACCAATGAAATACTCATCATCTTTACCTACAGAAATGAAGCAAGAACGGTTTAATATAGTAAATCATGGAAAAAACCGTACTGTTGCGATAAAAAGCGCTTTTTATAAAAAGAGATTTTACTATTTGGACAATAGGGGTAACACGCGTATAGGAAAAGGGTTAGGTAATTGGGAAAGAATGAAATTCATAAACTATAGTATTATAGAAAACAAAAGATTGGAAATAGAAGAAGAAGAAGACCGTCGCAGAATATCCAGAAATATACAGATAGCAAAGGACGACCAAAATACAATTTATGACAGTCAATACGATATTAATACATTACAACTTAAGCTTGATAATAACGCAGATAACATTAAAACGGGCACATATTCAAAAAAAATTAAGACTTTACAATCAGAAATAGATAAACTAATTACAAAATAAAGTATATATTCAAATGTAAAACCAGTTAAATATATAGCGACTATATATTTAACCATGAATATTGTATTAAATCAAAATGACTTCGATATAGAAAACATAAATTTATTAAAAAAACGAAATAACACAGTGATAGAAGGCACTTTTATGAAATTTACTTATTCAAATGAATACTTGACCATGAATGGAATCTATTTACAATTTACCATTTCGAATATGGTAGTACAATATGAGAGTAAATTTACAACTATTATATTTCAGCCATATGACAGACAAAATATAAAATATATACAATATATCGCAAATATAGAACTTGAAATATTAGATTACTATAACCGATTGAATAACACAAATAAAAAGCAGATTACCGTCTTAAACAAAAAATTATATTCTGGTAACATACGGACAAATTTAAGTAATTCGGCAAAAATCAATAATAATATAACTATAAAAATATCTGGTATTTGGGAGACAACGAATGAAATCGGACTGGCTATAAAGTTAATACATAATGTAGATATCTAAAACATTCTACCAGAACGTCTAATTGGTTTGTATATAGTGGTAGGAACTATATTTGTTGATGGTCTGGATACAGTATTATTCTTTAAATTAAAATTAGTTACATCTACTACTCCTGTTTCTTCGTTAATAACATAATTTAATTCAGTAATACTATTTAACCCATCTGTCCTTGGTATATTATACTGTTGGACGTTTCGTGTTAGTATGCTGTTATTATCAGATTTTAACTGAAGTATATTCCCATCGTTGAATGGAAAGAATTGCGAGTAATCGATTGGAATCTTTTTGAGATTAACCCTATTTTGAAATATAATGTCTTCATAACCCCAATCCCATACATTTGGAAAACCATTCGTTTTTTCAAAGTCTCCCGCAGTTATAGAAAATATTCCACCAAGAGCATATTTAAACCCATA
>Ga0233426_10003910_pt1 | contig 11439 bp, 10 predicted proteins | sample SI_118_April2016_6_FD_179875 | JGI IMG/M metagenome (GOLD analysis project Ga0233426, IMG submission 179875) | Seawater microbial communities from Saanich Inlet, British Columbia, Canada - SI_118_April2016_10_MG | ecosystem: Environmental > Aquatic > Marine > Inlet | place: Canada: British... | reverse complement strand
GTGACGCTGAATAATAAATGCGACGACGATACTTCATATTGCACACTCCATCTTTGCTCAAAGATTAAAGTGTTGCGTCGACCAGTTGAAACCACCGCCGATAATGTTGAAACGTTGTGGCGCAGAAACCAGCATCGAAGGGCGAAAAACGATCCTTTGCTTCGACGCCGCAACGTTCTGGTAAGAAGCTCATTTGGTAGATTAACTAAAAACAGCCTGACCAACTGGGATGTCAAAAGTTTGGTGCTAAGACTGAAGCAACTGACTTGTTTTTGCGAGGTTGCACAGGTTTTCAAAAAGCGGAAGCCCAATGTAGCCGAACGCACCGTCCCGATCTGGCGTTACAACTCAGTCTTTCTTGGGTTTCTTGCCCAAAGTTTCGTCAAAGGACACACCCATTTGGTCGCCAATCTTTTGCAGCAAAGGATATTGCACGGCCATGTCCATGATTGAGTCCATGGCGGTTGTTACAGGCGATTTGGGGGCGGCATCACTGTTTGATCCGCCGCCCAAGCCAGTAACGTGATTGACGTTGATCGAGTTGATTTTTTCTGCTGGTTTCACCATTTCGCTGACGATTTTTGGCATCGCTTCCAGACGGGCTTTTTCCAACTCCATGGCGATGAGCGCTTCAGAGCGGGAATTTTCGGCTTCGATTAGAACACGGTTTGATTCAGCTTCTGCAAGTTTAACTGCCTTGTCGGCTTCCGCCTCTTCACGGCGTGCAGCGGCTTTGTCTTTGGCGGTTGCTTTTTCGCTTTCGGCGGCAATTGCTGCTCGGGCGGCAGCGGCGTTTGCATCCGATTTGGCCGATATTTCCGCAAGCTCTGCACGGCGTTGCGCATCGGCCATAGCGCGGGTTGTTTCCAATGCCTCGGATGCTTTAACGGCTTCTGCACGGGCTGAATCTGCCTTTGCTTGTGCGCGGCTTTCTTCTTGGCTTTTGGCGGAAATCGCGATTTGGCGATCTTGCTCGGCAATCGTAAGCGCTTGTTCTCGTTCCACTTCTGCGGCTTGGATCGAACGTTCCATCTCGATCTTGGCCTCCGTTGAGGTCCGTTCGCTGTCGGCTTTACGTTTGGCTATTTCGGCGATTTGTGCCGCGGCCAACGTTTCAATTTCTTGCTGTTGTGCGATTTCAGCGCGGCGTTCCTCTAGATCAATTTCAAGTCGCTGACGAGAGGCTTCCATCGACGCGCGACGCACAGAAACTTCGCTATCGGCGTCAATCTCGGCGCGTTCCTTTTTGGATTTTGCAATAACTTCGGCCAATTTACGCATACCGACAGCGTTGAAAGCGTTGTTCTCGTCGAGTGATGAAAACGGCGTCTGATCAAGAGCAGTTAAAGACACGCTGTCAAGCTGGAGACCATAGCGTGACAACGTTTCCTTTAAGCCTGAACGCACTTCTGAAACGAATTGAGCGCGATTTTCGTGCAATTCATCCATGGTCATACGGGCCGCTACAGAACGCAGGGCATCAATCATCATCCCGTCGATAAGATTGCGCAGCTCGTCCCGCTGAAACGTTCGTTTGCCCAGGGTTTGTGCTGCGCGAACGATGGATTCATCATCCGGCACAACCGAAACATAAAATTGCGCGCCAACATCCACCCGCAATCTGTCTTGAGTGATGAGAGAGGATTCCCCTTGTCTTTCGACGTCGAGCCGCAGCGTTTGCATATTCACGCGGCTGATTTCGTGGAAATACGGGATGGCAAGCACGCCACCATCCACGACAACACGCTGACCGCCCACGCCAGTCCGCAATAGCGACACCTCGTTGTTGCCGCGTTCGTACCACCATGCTGCTACCACAATGATAACCGCCAAAACTACTACTACGAGAATGATCCAGCCAATAAACCCCATCTTTTCTCTCTCCCTATAAACCGTGCGCGTTGCAGGTTAAATTTGATGCCATGCCGCCGTCGGCTTGAATGTTGAAACCCCTGATCCATTGGGTCATATCCGATAACAAGAACATGATCACAGGGGCGATGTCTTCTGGTGTGCCGGGTCGATCCATTGTGTCGCGATCTTCTTTTGCGCGATCCCCTAGCGTTTTAATGAAGTCTGCCAAAATAGGTGTATCTACGGGGCCCGGGCTGACAGCGTTCATGCGAATGCCCCGATCCCGCCATGTCCAACGGTTCTGCATCGTCCAAACGATCAGAACTTCCTTAGAGAAGAAATAGCTTCGGCCACCTTCAGACGTTACCTTCCAACGCTCGATGAACTCATCCAAATTGTTGTAATCCATGTGTTCTGCGGCTTTCACAGCATCAACAGCTTTTGGCCAGCCGTGCCCTGCGAGAGAGGCGACGTTAACAATGCTCGCCCCTTGAGCCATTTTAGGGATCAACCCGAATGTCAGACGTTTTAGGCCCAGCAGATTGACCAGTAACAGGCGGTTCGCAGGCTGCGTCGGTGGAAGGCCCGCGTTGTTAACCAACCCGTCAATATCGTCGGGCAACACATCAATTAGCGCATCGATGGTACGGGGATCAGAAAGATCAGCACGATAAAATTCATCAACGTGATCGAAACATTTGTTCACATCAACGCCGATGACTTCTGCGCCTTGTTCAGATAGCACACGCGCAGTTTCCAGCCCGATCCCAGAGGATGAGCCTGTCACAACAATACGTTTTCCTTTTACAATATCTTTCATAATCAAAACACCGGCGGATAAGGTTTTTGGCCACGATCAAACGTGATCCATCTGGTTTCCGAGAAACTTTCTTGGGACCAACGCCCACCATAACGGCCCAAACCGCTGGCTTTTGTGCCCCCGAACGGCGCGTGTGCTTCGTCGTTGATCGGCGAGCAGTTGACGTGGCACATGCCCGTTTCCAACAGCGTGGCAATGTCCATGGCGCGGTGTTCGTCCCTGCTGATGATGCCTGCAGACAGGCCGTATTCCGTGTCATTGTTCATCGCAATGGCCTGTGCATCTGTGCGAAACGGCGAAACAACGGCGACAGGGCCAAAGGTTTCGTCTTTCCAGATGTCCATATCCGGAGTGACATCCGTAACAACCGTAGGCTCCACAAACCGCCCGTTCACACCGCCACCAACTGCGATCTTTGCGCCTTTGGCGACTGCGTCGTCAAGTTGATGCTTAACCCGTGCGGCCTGACGATCGTTGATCAGCGGGCCAATTACATTTGATTTTTCAGCAGTGTTACCCGTTTTGAGTTTCGCTGCGCGCGCCACGAATTTACTTACGAATTCATCATAGATTTTTTCTTGCACAAGAACCTTTTCCACACTCATACAAATCTGACCTTGGTGCATAAAGGCGCCAAAACTAGCAGAGGATGTAGCGCGTTCCATGTCGGCGTCTTCCAGAACAATCAGGCTGTCTTTGCCGCCCAGTTCTATGCAAGCCTTCTTCAAGTGTGCGCCACATTTCGCAGCGATCCGGCGGCCCACTGCGGCTGAACCCGTAAACGCCACGCCTTTCACATGCGGATTGTCGACCATTTCATCCCCAACGTCCGCCACGTTATCGCGTGAACAGGTTATGACGTTGAAAACACCAGGGGGCACGCCTGCCTCTTCCATCACTTCAGCAAAAAAAAGCCCGCCAAGGTAGGGGGTTTCTTCGGAAGGTTTCAAAACGATTGTATTGCCCATCGCCAATGGCACTGAAAACGGCCGTGTGGCAAGGATACCTGGCATATTCCAAGGACTGATAATCGAAATCACCCCCATAGGAGAACGCACAGCAGTTGAAACTTTGCCATTCAACGATGGCAAAACCTCGCCAATGGGCGAGTAGCATGCCGCAGCTGCGGCCTTGAGCATTTCTGGCATGACTTTGGTTTCATAGACGCCTTTGCCATACCAACCGCCGCCCTCAAACTGTGCCGCTGGAATGTAATCCCCTGCCCGTTTTTCAATCACCTCTGCAATCTTAAGCATTAGGTCTGCGCGTTCCTGAAACTTTAGCCCAGCCCACGCAGGAAAGGCCGCTTGCGCGGCTTCAATGGCGCGGCGTGCGTCTTGGCCTGTTGCGTCTGGGATTTTGGCCCAAAGCGAACCATCATTGGGATTGGTATCATCAAACTGGCGGGCGGTCTGTTGCCACTGACCGTTGATGTAAATGCCTTTGATATTTGGGGCAGAATGAGCGTTATCTAACATATCAATCCCTTTCGAATTGACCGGATGGGCGGCGGCGATACACCTCAACACGCGGGCGTTTGTAGACTTCGATGACTGGCGGCGGGCCTTCTGGATGTGTCGGAGCAGGAGTTGACCCTGTGGCCACGCGCGCGCGGGACGGCGATACAGATGCAGGGCGCCGCTTACGTGCTGCAAGGGCTGCGGCTTCAATATCTTTTAGAACTACTTCGATTTTTGTGTTGGCAAGGCGCTTTGCCGCTGCGGTCGTATTGGCGGCTGGTTTTGCAACACTTTTTGCCGATGTTTTGGCAGCCACGGCAACAAGATCATCAATGGATCCACCGATATGGTCCTCTGCACTGCGGCGCGGGATTGGCACAGTATTTATTACAGGGGGTGGTGCCGCTGGTTTGAGCCCTTCACCGTTTGAGGTACTGACTTTCTGCGTCGAAACTTTGCTGCCCGCCCCAAGATAGGCTTTTTGCACAGCGGGATCATTGGCCAATTTTACGGCGCTGTTTTCGTGTGTGATGCGGGTGTTTTCCAAAAGATACCCACGATCCGCTATGGCGAGGCTTTGCTTTGCGTTTTGTTCAACCAAAAGGACCCCAATCCCAAGGTCTTTTACTTCGGTCAAGTTATGGAACAGCTCTTTACACAACAAAGGCGACAGCCCCAGTGAGGGTTCGTCCAGCATCAGAATTTCCGGCGCAGACATCATCGCACGGCCAATGGCGACCATCTGTTGTTCGCCACCCGACATTGTGCGGGCAATCTGTTTTTGACGTTCGCGCAATTTTGGGAATTGCTCCAAAACACGCTCTAGGTTTTCACGTTCGGATTCCCGTGCACGCGCAGAATATGCCCCAAGCAGCAAATTCTCTTTGACGGTTAGATCCCCAAAAATACCACGGCCTTCGGGAACCAGTGCCACGCCTTTTTTAACAATGGCGTCGGGTGACAATCCGTTCAAGCTATCGCCATTTAAGGTAATATCGCCTGTAACCTTGCCTTCGCAGATCCCAGAAATGGCCCGCAGCAACGTTGATTTACCTGCGCCATTGGCCCCAAGGATAACAACGATTTCACCCGTGCCAACCTTAATCGCGACGTCATTCAACGAAGGATGCTGGCCATAGGCCGCCGACAGGTTTTTAATCTCAAGCATCGTCATCTCCTAAATAGGCGCGAACGACTTCTTTGTCGGATAACACTTCTTCGGGCGTGCCTTCGGCAATCTTGGCACCAGATGACATTACAACGCAACGGTCACACAAGGATCGAATGGCATCCATCACATGTTCCACCAGCACAACAGTGCGCCCTTCATCACGTAGCGCATGGATCAATTCGATCCCTGTTTCCAACTCGGTTGGGTTAAGCCCTGCGAGCCATTCGTCAAGCAAGAGAACTTCGGGTTCGCCTGCAAGCGTGCGGGCCAATTCCACCCGTTTCTGATCAATGTAAGTAAGCGAAGAAATCGGCGCATCGCTCATGGCATCCATGCCAACGCGTTCCAGCACGTCATGAGCAAAGTCCTCAGCATCACGGCCCCAACGGCGGCGATGGCCATAAACGGCACCTGCCATAACGTTTTCCAAAACAGTAAGATCAGGGAGCAGCCGAACCAGCTGGAAAGTGCGCCCAATACCTGCCCGTGCAATATTTTGAGGTTGCTGATCGGAGATAAGGCGCCCGCGCAACGCGATGCGCCCATCACTTGGTTTGTGAGCACCCGAGATCATGTTGATCATCGTCGTTTTACCCGAGCCATTTGGCCCGATCACCCCAACCATTTCATGCTGCGCCACGTCAAAAGACATATTGGACACGGCCACCAAGCCGCCAAACCGCTTGGTCACGTTCTTGACCGATAGGATTGTTCCAGATGGTTTCATGAGCGGCTCCTGAGGTGGGCGCGCAGTTGTTCGATGCGGCCAACAAAACCATGGGGAAGGAAATATACGATCACCAAGAACGCCAGTCCCAACACCAAGATGGATTGGTGGGGGAAGTTTGCATCAACCCAATTCCAGATCAACAGGAATGGAATTACGCCGACAACAGGCCCCCAAAGCCGACCCGAACCACCCAGCAGCGCCATGATGACGACAAAGAAGCTGAGCTGTGGTGAGAACACTTGGTTGGGTTCGATATAGCTCCAACGCGGCGCAATGATCGCGCCGACGATGGCGCCAAAAATGCCTGTGGTGGTGAACAGGATCACCTTGGCCATGGCCGTGTTGATACCGACATGGCGCGCAACTGTTTCGTCGCCCCCGATAATGCGCAAAGCAAATCCAAGGCGCGAACGGCTTATGATCCAGCCGAGTACATACACCGCCGCCGCAGTTGCCAACAGCATCCAGTAAAGGTGCGTGTCCGTAAAATCCGTAAGCACATAAAGCCCACGCGACCCAAGGAAATTGTTTTGGACCCAGCTTACGAGATTGCGGATCATTTCTGCCAATCCGAGGGTGAAAATCACAAAATACACCCCTGACAGGCGCAGCGTTGCAAGGCCAATCAGGGCCGCGAGCACTCCACCAACCAGCGCTGAAAGCGCGAGCATCGACCAAAAACTGGCGTCATAGTCGCTCATCCCTGTGCCAACGATAAAGCCGCCAACACCAAAGAACGCAGCGGAAGCCAGCGAAATGTAATGTGTAGGCCCAGAAAAGAGAACCCATGACGTGGCAAGCGCGATATACATCATCATATCGACGCCGATGCCCAACCAATAGCCATTGACCATCATCGGCCAAAATGCGGCCAGCGCGACAATAATTACAACCCAGATTAGCTCTTGCCAGTTTGCCCTTTTCATACTGGACGCCTTCCAAACAAACCTTGCGGGCGAAACAACAAGATGATCACGAAAATGAAATAGGCAGCCGCAAGCGTTAGGCCAGGATCAATTAATGTGGCCACTGCAGTTTCAACAACTCCAAGGATTATGGCCGCAACAATGGCGCCGCGAATGTCTCCGACGCCCCCCATGATAACGATGATGAGTGCTTTGAGGGTAAAGACAACGCCAATAGAGGCATCAAGCGTGATGAATGTGGAAATCAGCGCACCACCAACGGCCGTGATTGTTCCGCCTAGTGCAAAAGCCAACGCAGAAACCTGTGGGACGTTGATACCAACAAGGCCAGACGCCTCGCTTGAAACGGAAACTGCGCGAACAGCAACGCCTGGACGCGACAGGTTGAGCCACAAGTAAAGTCCGACGCCAATAAGAACCGCAATCAAGAATGCCACCAACCTGTTCAGCGATGTTGTAGAGCCCAAAATCTGGATGGGTTCACTGAGGTATTTGTAAAAGAAAAAGCCGCCCTCAATCGACACCATGATCCCGATAAAGATGAAGGACATGCCAAAGGTGGCAAGGATACTGTCGACCTCTAGCGCACCTTGGGATTTGGATCGCCGCACAAGTGGCGTCAGTAAAAACCGATAGATCAGCCAGTTCCCGATGAATGCCACGGGGATCACCATGATGACCGTTAAGATCGGGCTTATTTGAGAAGTGGTATAGAGCCAGAAGGATGCCAATGCGCCCAAAACCAAGACCTCGCCGTTGGCGAGATTCATGATCTTTGCAACGCCGTACTGCAAATTCAGCCCCATAGCGACAAGCGCATAGGTGCCTGACAAAAGCAGACCAGAAACAAGAATATCAACCATTAAGGCGCTCCAAGAGCGACTGGGCGAGGATGTCCCGCCCAGTCTTATTCAACTTACTCGGACCAGCCGTCTTTTGCACGAACAGGAACTGCGCCTTCAACGTTGGACCCTTTGACACCGCGGAAAACCCCGTCTTGCCATTGGCCAACGGACCAGAAGGTTTTGCTGACTTGGTTTTCAAAGCTCAGCTTGCCCATCACGGTATCAAAGGAATTGTCCTTGATGTATTGGGTTACAACACCGCGATCTAACGTCGCTGCACCCTCAATGGCTTGCTCTAGAATTTGCAGTGAAGCATAGGTGTTTGCCGACGCCCAATAATCCGCAGTTTTACCAGTCACATCCATGTGCGCTTTGCGATAGGCCGCGATTACAGGGTCATCCACGTTGGTGCCGCCTGCGCCGAGAACGTTGTTGATCTTGTTACCATAGGCACCTTTGAACGCCGGAAAGCTGGTCGCCACGGCAGAATAATATACGCTCACGTCCAGATTTTCGATGATTGCCTGTTCCGCCAATCCAAAGCTGTCAGGTGGGTAAGACCACGCAACAAATGCCTTGGCTCCGCTGTCCTTGGCACCTTTCATTACAGGGCTAAGATCAGGTGTGCCGAGCGGGTAGGATTTGTCATAAACGATTTCAAAGCCCGCTTCGGTGAACAGCTCGCGTGCGCGATCCGCAAGCTCGATGCCAAAGGCGTCAGCTACGTTTACCATCGCAACTTCGTTGCCAATGTTGCCAGCGTCACGCTGTTCAATCAGGATTTCTTTGACACCATCAACAAACGCGGTTGTTGTTCCAAGCGTAAAGAACAGGTTTGAATACCGTTCGGTCAGCTCATCCGCTTTGTCAGTGATCGCGGAAACGGCGATCATCGGATAGCCAAATTTGCCGTAAATTGGGGCCGTGGCGATGTTAAACCCAGTCCCATAAGGGGCTACTACAAAATCAACTTTATCTTGGGTCGCAAGGCGCTGTGCCAGTTTGATATGCTCACCTGGATTGGTTTTGTCATCATATTCGATGAGTTCGATCTGCATTTGCTTGTCGCCCACTTTCAGGCCACCACGTGCATTCACTTCCTCGACCCACAGCTGAACATTTGGCCACTGTGTCACAACAGCGCCGCCCGCAAGCGGCCCCGTTTTGGGTGCAATAGCACCGATTTTGATCATGTCCTGTGCGTACACAGATGTGCCAGCAACGGTAAATGCCGCAGCAAGCGCTAAAAGGCTTCTTCTAATCATGGATCCCTCCCTGGATCGTTGTGCAGATGGCTCAATTAAGTACCGATTCGTTCAGGATCGGAGAGCCTTATCTGCAAATTGTGCATTGTTTGTTTGCTAACAATCAATGCCCTTAGTGAACACGCAACTTTATTGGTGTCCTTATTTTGCCATTTCAAATGCCGCTGGAGCGACAATAGATTGTTCGTAGGTTTGATCGCCAAGGCCATCTTCAAAGATGTTTCGTTCTGCGATCCATTTGCGAGACTCGTCGAAAATTTCGCGAGAATATGGCTCAAACACAATGCGTTCGCCGGGCCCAAACAGGCGCGTATCCATCTGATCGCGGAAACGATCTGGGAACTCATTGCGGTAATAATGGGTATATAACTCTTGGCGCAGGTCGATGTCTTTTTGCGCCAACCGCAGCGCGCCAAAATACTTCTCCACATCATCAAGATCAGCATCTTCTGCAACCATGGCCGCCATCATGAATGAAGTGTCCAACACCTTGCGAAACCCAAGTTGTTCCATAAAATAATACGGCCCACTAAACAGGCTAACAGCCGGCACATTTCCGTCGATCAAGTTTTCCATCCGCTTGAACAACAGTCCATCCGCAAAGCTGAGGTTAATTTCATTGTGGGATAAGAAAGGTTCGAGCGATTGGATTGTCGAATAATGGCTGCCAGATTGATACCCCACAGATATCGGCACATTGGCCAAGTCTTCGGGGCCTTTGATATTGCTGTCGTACGGCACAAAAATTCCACACGGAGAGACAGAATAAGCATTTGCATATAGCTTGCCATGACCCGCCGCAGCCGCAACATTGACTGTCCAATGACAAGCGGAGCTGACATCACAAGTCCGCCCTTTTTCGAAAGTCTGATAAGCGCCAGTCCGATCACCAAGGTCATGACGATCACCTGATGCAGACAGCAACTGATCTTCCAGTTCATACTCAAGGCCGACTTCGTCGAAGTACCCTTTTTCAACTGCAATCCATTCATGCAAGCGCATATGTGGTGCAATAACAAATTTGCCCATGTCGTTTCCCTTGGCTTGGTTTTCGATGTTTTCAGACTTGCACGCGCCCCTGCAATAGACCACCCCTATGGCATCGATACATGTTATCGAATAAATTGATGGGCTGAGCAGCAGAGAGAATATCAAACATGGATGAAACACTCAAAGGCATTGATTTCGCCGCATTGGAGACGCTGGAACTGGTGTTTCGCCATCAGTCCTTTACCGCGGCGGCGGAAGAACTGAACATCAAACAATCCTCTGTCAGTTACACAATAAACCGTTTGAGAAAGGCGTTCGCAGATCCGTTGTTTGTGCGCCAAGGAAACCAGATTTTTGCCACCGAACGCTGCGTTGAAATAGTAAAAACCGCCGAAAGCATCCTGAACAAAATCGAGCTGGCAGCGATGCCCGCCGAATTTGACCCAGCCTCTATTGAAACAACCATCACGATTTCTGCAACGTATTTATCGCGTTCCGTTTTGTTGCCGGGCCTTATTCGTGACCTGCGCAAAGAAGCACCGGGCATACGGTTTGAATTGATAACTGGGTTTACAGATGCAGGGCATCATCTGGTGTCTGGCAAGGCTGACATGGCGTTGTCCCCCGTCGCAATCAATGAAAGTGGGATCTACGGGAAATTTCTGTTTGAAGATCCGTATATTTGTCTAATGGATCCGTCCAATGATCTGGCTGATGGGGAATTGACGTTGGATCGTTTTGCCTCCGCCTCGCATTTGATTATTCACTATGGCCAGAAATGGCAGCCCCCGTTTCGAAAAGTTCTTCAAGAAAAGGGATTTGATATCAACGCCACAGTCAGCACCGCCAATCCAGAAGATGTGGCGCTACTTGTTCCTAAAACAGATCTGGTCGTAACCATGCCGTCGCGTATTGCCCAACAGTTTACAATCCCATTTGTTCTGCGCCAGTGTCCTGTGCCTGCGGCTGCCCAGCTGAATTTCTATTGGCCCGCAAGGCTGAACGACTCCCCGCTACACCTTTGGATAAGAGGAAAGATATTCAAATTGGCCGAGGGGTTGGTGAAAATGGTCAATTTACCTAAATGTTAACTGCTTGAAATCATTATCTTTTGTAAATCCAGATGAGAAGGGCCATATTGTTATATTTCAATAGGTTAGCTTCTTCCCCTATACTATAACAGAATTTATACTAAAGTATAACATAAGTAATACTTAAGTTAAGACACCCTACGAGTAACAACTAACAACATGTAATAACCTAAGTCAGACTCATGTACGGGGAACATGAAGTGGTCCCACTTATTCGGACAGGTTTGCGGCTTAGCTAAGATGTAATCTGGTTGGTTTCATGCCGCCTTTTGGGTTCGTTCTAGGTC
>Ga0233426_10003909_pt1 | contig 11440 bp, 13 predicted proteins | sample SI_118_April2016_6_FD_179875 | JGI IMG/M metagenome (GOLD analysis project Ga0233426, IMG submission 179875) | Seawater microbial communities from Saanich Inlet, British Columbia, Canada - SI_118_April2016_10_MG | ecosystem: Environmental > Aquatic > Marine > Inlet | place: Canada: British... | reverse complement strand
GTTCCTACGCGCTGAAGGCTTTACGAGTGAAGACACAGAAGAAGACATTGCACAAGGCATCGCAGACTGGTACGCTAACAACAGTACTGACTTGAGTATCAAACCTGGACCTGTAGACAAAGGCCCACTCACATATGTACTCAAACAGGCTTTGGACAAGGAATAAAACATGGCGTACGAGATCAAGAGCCTAGATGACTTTAATAAAGGTTCATCCCCATTAGACCAGACGCAACAAGCGCTACAACCCAAGTCAGAGCCTTATGAGATTAAAAGCTTTGCCGATTTTAATAAGAGAGCGTCTACTACTGCAACTACAGAACCTCAGGATGACTACATGTTTGATCCTGAGGAAACACTTAAGAAGGATGACCTCAAGACAGGTCAACGTGCCCGTGTTATTCGTCAGCACATGATTGACCGTCATGGTGTAGACTATGACCCTCGTAGTGGAAAGTCTGACGATGAGGTTGTAGAAGACTTTATTGACAACATGCGTTGGATGAACAGCAACACGGTATCTGTAGCCAGTGAAGTTCGCTTCATTCATGATGCAGATGAAGGCACTAAGAAACGTGCGGGTGATGCGTATCAGATATATGACCAGCTAGGCAACGTGTTTACCAATGACGGCTTTACTGGTGCTGTAGATGGCATTAAAGATTACCTCTTCTCTGCTGTAGCTGATCCGTCTAACTACATTGGTATCCTTACTGGTGGTATCGGTAAGGCTGCAGGCGTTGGCCTTACACAAGCAGGTCGTGCTGCTGTTAAGAAAGCTGCTATTGAAGCAGGGCAGCAAGCCATTAAGAAGGGTGCTACACAAGAGGCCGCTAAGCTTGCAGGTGAGAACGCTGCTAAGCAGGCTGCTAAACGCTTTACTGCTAACAACGTAAAGACAGCGCAATCTAAAGAGCTACGCAGGGCTGCTGCACGTAGAGAGCGTGACATCTTTCTGACGGAAGCTAAGAAGAAAGCACAGCGTGATTCTCTTCGTGCTGCATCTCTAAAGGATGGCAAGAAGATTCTAGCTGCTACTACTGCTGCAGACGCTTCCTTTGCTATGCTGCATGACGTGACACTACAAAGCACTCTGTTACAAGCAGGTGCTCAGGAAGAATATAGCCTACTACAGACAGGCTTTAGCTCTTTGCTTGGTGGTGTTGGCGGCTTAGCACAACTAGGTTTCGGCAAGCTGTCAGGTGCTTCAGGCCTTACTGATACAGATATTAAACTTCGTATGGGGGCAGAGCGTAAAGAGTCTAGCGAAAAGATTGATATGGCTATTGATCAATTCTCTGCAAAAGAAAAGCGCATTGAATTGTCCCTGGATGAAGGTCAGACCTTAGATGCTTCAGACGTTATTAAGACTGCTGCATCTAACTGGCGTACTAAAGTTAAACGAGGTAAGGATGCCTTTGATGATGTCCCTACATCTATCGACTTCCTATCTGAGGTAATGCTAGGTACGAAGAACCGTGATGGTACATATCAGAAGAATGGTCTAGTTCAGTACTTTAAGGATCAGGGTAAGCCATTGCCTAAAGGTGCTTTGGTATCAGACGTGATGACAACCATTGCTACACGTCTACCTCAGGCAGAGCTAAAAGAGATCAACGAACTTATGAAGCCTATGAGTATTACTCTAGGTGACACCGCACAATGGGGTCAGAAGCTGGGTGATTTACTTGCTGTAGAGATTAGCAAGGGTGGCCAAGCTCTTAACGTCATGTCTCAGGTACGTAAGCAGATTGATGCGGCTACTATGTACGGCCATCAGGTTATCGACAATAGTGTTGCATCTATTGAAGCCCTAGATGAGGCGGCTGCAAAAGCTAAGCGCACTAAAGGTGTTCTATATGGTCAGAACATCTGGCGTAGATTGCTTGTTTCATCGCCTGCTACTACAGCAATCAACGTCATGGGCTTTGGACAGTTTTACATTGGTCAAAGCTTGGCTGATGCATTTACAAGTACGGGACACTTTATGGCTGGTATGGCTAAAGGTGGTCCTATGACTAAAGAGGGGCGGGAGTCTTTACGTGTAGCTAACGTATATCGTGCTATACAAACACAGAAGATTCGTAACCTCATGGACCCACACACGACACACGATGCATACATGGCATTTCTTAAGCAGGATGACGATGTAAGCAAGATCTTGTTTGAAAGCTTTACTGGTGGTGTAGATCGTAGCGCGGGGCGTTTCGGTATGGACCCTGACGCTAAATGGTTTCAGAGAACCGAAGCAACAGTAGATGCAATGAACTCGCTTACAGGCGTTAAGATTCAGGACTCTTTCACTAAGTCTCAAATGTTTATCACAGAGATGGACAAGTGGGTTCGCTTGAACAACCCTGGCCGTACTTTATCGGATGTACTTGAGAAGGGTGACATCGACATTATCGACAACGAGGTTATGGGTAGTGCACTAGATACAACACTTAAGTCTGTGTTCTCTAAAGATTACACTACTGATGATCAGCTTATGGGTAATGTAGCTAAGCAGGTAGAGCAATTCTCTAACGTACCTATTGTAGGGACTATTCTGCCCTTTGGTCGCTTCCTTAATAACGTCATTGCTACCTCATACCAGTGGTCTGTTGGTGGTGGTGTTGCAATGGCTAAGGCTATGTACAAGAAAACCTTTGAAGGTGTACCTGTTCCTAAGGATGCAACAGAGGCATTCTCTCGTAGTTTGGTTGGTATGACGGCACTACGGCTTGCAATGGAACAAGACGACACAAAGCAAGAAAAGAACTTGGCATGGCACCACATAGATGTAGGTGGTGGTAAAACTATGGACGCTAAGAACTTGTTCCCTGCCTCTCTATGGATGGCCGTTGGTCGTGCAGCTAACTTATCACGTAAGGGTGAAATGGTTCCTCAGGATTTGATAGCGGATATTGGTGCACAGATTGCAGTAGGTCAGTTCGCTAAAGATGCACAGTTTGCTAACGACTTCTACAATGTCTTTGATATACTATTCAATGCTGAAGAGGGTGCTCGTAAAGCCTCTATGGATGCTGTGTACAAACAGGGTGGAAACATCTTGGCTGGCTTCACACGTCCACTAGATGCAGTTAACCGCATGGTTGGCTTTATCAATGATACAGATGCTGCACGTGATGCACGTCAACAGACAGGCATTGGTGTTGGCATTATGGGGTCTACAAAGTATGTAGATAACATCATTGAAATCTTTACAGACAAGCTAGAGAACGTAACAGGCGAAGAGTTACGTGTAATGACACGTGAAGATTCTTTAAAGGATGCAAACCCTCTGCTACGTATTATGGGTGTCACCATCTTGCCTGCTCGTACAGGTACAGAAAAGGCGTACTCTATGGCCGAGGCACATCCATGGAAAGGTAATGAACGTAGTCAAGTACCTGCCTATGATAAGGCACTCAATACTATTGTAGCACCGCTATTAGAGGAGCGTATGCAAGAGCTTACCTACAGCCCTGGTTTTGTTAAGGGGAGTGTTACAGAGCGCCGTAGGATGCTTAAGGATTGGCGAAACGGTCTTGTTAAAGAGTTTCGTGAATACATGTCGGAGTCTGAGGACTACAGCCTAGACTCTCTAAGAAAGAAAGCCACCACCATACCTAAAGACCTAAAGTTTGACGGTATGAAGGCTATGAAAGAGGCCTATAACTTTGAGGGTTCTATTAAAGACATGAACTGGGAAGAGTTACAGTACTTCATGACTATAACAGACTACTACGCAGATAAAGATAAACGTGGTACAGTAGAATAAGAAGAGGGGCACCGTTAAGTGCCCCTTTTTTAATGCTTAGCACCCCGTTTAGGTACATAGTCTTTCACACCGTACTGCTCTACACTTGCTGCGATCCACATCTCTGCTTCTGTTAGCTTCTCTAGGGCAATCTGTAACTCTCGTGTTGCGTTAAGATTGTCTGTCAAGAAGTGTTCTAGCTGTACGAGTGTCAAACTCATAGCCTCATAGAACTGGTCTTGTCTGGCTTCCATGAAGTCTTCCGCTTCTTTTTCTAGGTCCATTGCCGTCCTCTGTAAGTAGTAAAGTGTTCACCCGTGGCTTTGATAGCCCTTCTCTTATGAACACAACTAAGTCAGTATACCTCACCTATTATATGACTGTCAAGCGTCAGATAGGACTACTTGTATCAAACGTATACAGGCTCTTTATGATAGTAGCCTTTGTTTCTTCACAGACAGAGGCGTGTTTACTCATGTTCTCCTCTGCAGGTATGACCTGTAAGTTACCACTCCAGTGAGGTCCACCATCTGCTAGAGGCCACATGTGATCTACATGGTGCTGTACGCCAGTGGCTTCGGTTAAGATGTTACGTAGTTTGTACGTTTGTAATAAGCGATGTTTTTCTTGAGGACAGTCACGTAAATGTAATGGGATTTGTTTTCTCTTTAATGCCCTATACCTTGAGGCGTTGTTCTGGTAGATATGTTTATTATTTTTTTGGTATTCCTTACGTTTACCTGAAGCCTTGTATTCCTTATAGTATTTTTGAAGACGTTCTTTGTTATTCTCTGCCCACTTTTTATTAGCTTTCCTGCACTTATCTTTATTAGCTTTGTAGTAAGCTTTCTTACTAGCAGCTATCTCTTCTTTGTTAGCTTCTCCCCAAGCTTTCATCCTAGCAGCTATCTTTTCTTTGTTAGCTTCTCGGTATTCGTTATAGCGTTCTATATTATCTTTGTAGTAAGCCCTGCTTAGCTCAAGTGCCTTTTCTTTATTATCAATGTACCACTTTTTATTCTTAGCAGAAAGCTTATCTTTGTTAGCAATATAGTAAGCTTTATTGTAAGCGGCTATCTCTTCCTTAGTCCTAGGCATCACAAACCCTCCTTCATAAATACCTTAACCCACTCTGCGCAAATACCACTACGCACAATGTCCTCAATACCAAACTCAACAACAGGTACATCAAGCAGATGCTTCTTTGCTAGGTGGATAACCTTAGCTAGACCAGACGTACCCTTAAGATCAGACTGCTGAATATCCCCGTTAAGTACAATAGTACTACCCTCACCAACACGTGTCAAAAGCATCTTAATCTCAGGCACTTCGATGTTCTGTGCTTCGTCTACAATGATAAAGGCATTCTCAAAGCTACGACCACGCATCAAAGCTAAGGTAGCAACTTCGATGTTTCCTGACTTAAGTGCTGTATCAACGGCACCCTTACTGAGATGCTTTGTGAGTACGTCTAGCACTGGTAAGGCCCAAGGTTGCGCCTTTTCCTCTAGTGTGCCTGGGAGGTACCCTATATCACGTCCTACCGCTACGTGAGGGCGTGTGATGACAATCTTGTCAATCTCTTTGAGAGTATACAAGTCTGCAGCGCAGGTAGCCGTCACATAAGTCTTACCTGTACCTGCTGGACCTAGGATGAGAACCTGCTTACTAGACTTGATAGCCTTGATAAGTTTGTCTTGGTTCTCAGTCTTAGGTAGGATACCTGATACAGGCTTAGCTGAAGCTCCTTTGTACGTTGTCTTGCGACGAGAGCGTGACTGTTTCTTTGGGGGTTCATTATCGTTCATTTAGATATTCCACTAATCTATTTGCGTTTTCTACGGAGTCCCCTATTAAGCCTACCCCCCTGTTGCACCTATGACACAACCACCCTCTAAAGTACCCGCCTTTATGATGGTGATCAAGGGACCAGACACTCTTGTTAGGTTTCTTAGGGCTTACTAAGGCTTCTTTTGTTCTTAAGCATATGGGACAAGCATGATCTTCTGGGGGTCTTGCAGTAGTCTCATGTAAGGTTCTAATAACCCTAGCGTTGTGTTGAGAACACTTCTTACATGTTGTGTTTTTGTACTTACCCCCTGAAGCGTTGCCGAAGGCCTTGGGTGGTAGAAGCTCTTTACACTTGATGCAGCATGTATCAAAAGAACTCTTCTCTTTAGGTAACTGAAACAAGTCTAACTGCACATCAGTATTCCTTCTTGATGATAAACTCCGATAGTTCTTCTAGTTCACGATACCCGCCTATGAGACTGCCATTGGTAGCGAATACCTGAGGCACTGTTTTAATGCTGGCTTCCTTCATGAGTGACAACACCCACTTGCTTGAGCCTTCTTCGATGTTGTACGTAGTATAGTTGATACCACGATCCTTAAGCAAAGTCTTAGCCATGTCGCAGTACTTACAGTTGTTACGTGTGATGATAGTATACATAGTGTATCCTTACGTTAAATGGTGAGCAGTTTAATCACATGCTCAGGTGTAGCCAAGGTTAGACTAGATCAACGATTTCACACGAGTCACCAGAACAAGCAAGTGTCTGACTACCTGATGTGTTGTCTTCGTTCTCATACTCTGAAAGCTTAGACCAGTCAATGCGCTTAGGCATTTTGTCTAGCATCTCTTGGTACGTTTCTTCATCACAGTCTTGATACGGTGCCTGTTGATACGTATGTTCGTTAAACGGTAGGAACGATACGCCTGACATCTCATCGAAGTGTTTGTACACGAAGGCACCAACCTCTAGCCACTCCTCACCTTTGACGTTGATAGTCACAGATGGTTTGTGTTCACACCAGTTACGTTGATACATGAGCCACATCTCTAGCTGTTCAATCGCTGTCATATCCGCTGTACAGGTAGCGCCTACTGGAGCCTTCTGCGGGAAGCTAAACACTGTAGTCTGGTCTGGCTTAAATGCATCTGGCTCGTTAGGAATACCCTGATCAATCATAAACTGGGTGAGAGGGTCTTTGTTGTCACCTCGGACGGTGCGGATATAAAAGGGACTGTGTCGTGCATGGATTCCTGAGGCACTATCAACCAGTTGTGAAACAGTTCCGCTAGGCTTAACACAGCTGATAGCAGCAGCAACAGGAATACCGAGAATCTCAGCCCAGACTTTGTTGGTATCAACAGCAACTTGTTTAAGATGAGCAAGGGTCTTATCCAATCCTTTGTTCTTAAGAGTCATCAATGGGTTGTCCATGATGCCAGTTAGTGACACACCCAGTAGGCGCTCTTCTGCTGTGTTAGTAGTCCACTGCTTACGTAAGTATGGAAACTTGATGTAGGTACTCTGAATGGTGCCAAGGATTGTGGCTAGACGTACCTTCTCTGACAACGTATCCAAGGTATCAGTAGCTCGTACCACACACTCGGTTAGGTTGCAGAACTGGCTTGGACGTAAAATTATCTCGCTGCACGGGTTAGTTCCGAACTCATAGTTAGCATCACGACGACCATTCAGTGCCGCCTGCTTCTTGGATGCTTCACGATTAAAGATACCACGTTCACCTGAACCTGATTCAACCAAAGCCATCCACTCTTTCATGAAGGACAAGTTGTCTGGCTTTTCTGTGTACGATACAGAGTTATTGGCCAATGCACGTTGCGGGTTGTTCTCCCACCATGCACCTGACTTGGCTGAACGCATACGATCATCAGACAGATTACTCAATGAAATCATAGCACTACGGCGTACACCACCGACGACCACTACTTCACCAATCTTACACATGATGTCGTGACACTCTACAGAGTTAAGCTTACGACCAGCAGCCTTCTTGAAGGTAGCAATAGTGAAGTTGAACAAGTCAACCAACGGCGCTGGGCCTGAAGCACGGCCACCGAAAGTCTTAAGGGGCGCACCAGAAGGGCGTACCCGTGACACATCCCACGTAGGAATCTCACCACTATACAGGAGTGCAATAAGTTGACGCAGAGACTTAGCCCAACCCTCTTTACTGTCCTTGACGACGATATTTGTCTCGCTCTCAAAGAGTTGGGGCACTTCGGGGAGCTTACTGATGGACTGACGCTCAACACTGAAGCCGACACCAGTACCACAGAGCAGGATGAACATAGCCTCATCGAAGGACTTAAGGTCATCTACGGCTAAGTACGAGCAATTATACATGCACGTATTGTCTCTTTCGGCGGCTGGACCGCTTGTCATCAATGACCGCATAGAAGGCATCACTTCTAGGCCAAGGATAGCTTCCTCTAGCTGACGTTTAGTATCTGGGTCAACCATGTCACGGATAGTGTTAACAGAGAAACGTGTCACTGTGTCTTCCCATGACTCACGGCCTGTGTCGTCATAGTACTTAGCATACCGTGACTTGTGGATGAATGCTTGGTAATCGGTTGGTAGGTGGTTGCTTATCATTTCATGGCCTTATCAAATAGGTTCATAATGTATTCGTGTGTGTTGTTCTCTACGCTCATGGTAGATCCGTCAAGTCTGGGGCTTTGTAGTTTGGACCCTTAAGTACTTTACCATCTTCACGGAAGATAGGTTTGCCATCCTCGCCCAGCTTAGACATGTTGCTTAAATGCACACGCATGAAAGCTTCGTCTAGTGCTTCGTTGCCGTAGTAGTTAATGGCGAATCGGATAGTCTCATCTGACTCAATCATCAGATACTCCCACTGATCTAGCTCTTCTGTGCTGGTCAACGAAAGTAATGCGTCTGGTGCTACAAGGTCAAAGCCTTCAATCACATATTGTAGGTCTGCGATCTCTTTAAGGTGGGTTACTGTGCCAACCTCTTCTGCTTGGGCTTCTGCTAGTTCTTCTTTGACTAACTTAATCCAAAGCCGTGCATCAAGAGAGCCTCGGAACGTCTTAATAAACTGCTCCAAGCACTCTTCTCTAGTTCTATCTGTCATGATCTCTCCTTAACAAGTACGTTGCTTATTTCAATGTCATCTACATCGTAGAACACATCTGTTATCAAGTCCCTCACATCTTCTTCATGTGAATCCTCGAATGATGATAGTACGTTGTTACTTCCATCTACTGTAACAACAGCAGTAACACTGAAGTGTTTATACGTCATCCTTCCTCTCCTACATAACGACCCCGTAGTCGGCGTAGGTACCACATAGCTTTGTCTAAGTCTTCTACACCGTTCTTATACTCATGACGCCACAGATACTTCAGTACGTTAGCTGCGTGAGGCGCTACACGGGGTGACATGCTCTCTGTCATAGCCTCAATAGCTACAATGCATTCGATGCCTGACTGGTTGTAGTGCTGGGGTTGCTCTACTGTATCATAGTCATCGTACTCATGTAGCTTAGGCATTTTAGGATGCTCTAACTGCTTATCTAAATCCCACTTAGCCATTAATCTTTCCTCTGCGTTTTAAGGGGTATCTTATCTGTTTTAGCTCTGGAACCTGGCTCTGTCAACCAAACTTCTGGTATAGTTCTGTGCGCCCAGAGAAAACCGTTCTTGTCACACCATTCAAAGTATCTACTCTTGGCACCCTTATACAGCTTGGCGTTTGCGTTGCTGAATACGAAGCGAATATCTAGCTCTGGGTGTTGTAACTTGATTGCTAAATGTTTGCGTCGATCTTCATTGTCGAAGATACCCTTTGTCTCAACTATGATACCGTTGTCTAACTCAAAGTCAGGAGTGTACTTGCGATAGCGTAGGTCTTCCCACTCAATCTTTAGCTGCTCGTACTTAACAATCTTCTGCCTTGGTGTTAAAAAAGCAGCGGCCTCCTTTTCGAGACCACTGCGATAACGGCGAGAATTATGAGTTCTAGCTGTTGTTCTTTTACCCATCAGGTTCCCCTATAGAGATGTAATCGATCATAGGCGGGTTCTTAGCCTTAGAGTTAGGCGAAGGTAGTGTCTGTAATGTAGGCCAGCACTTGTGCTTAAACGCACAGAAACCACACTCTACACCCAGCTTAGTGTTACCCGTCTTCTTGCGGTAGAATGTCTCTTCCACAGGTTCAAAGCAACGCTCAAAAGGTTCATCGTTGTCGATGTAGTCCGTCAGGTCTTCGATCTTCTTAAGTACTTCTTCCTTATCTACACCTTCTGCAGACACGTACTTAAACTCACCGTTAGCCTTGTTGACTACCCACCAACCACCAACGTCTTTGCCTGCGCCCTCTGCGTAGCCTACAAGCTGTGGGATGTACCCGAAGCTGTCACCGTCTGCTAACGCATCAAAGGATGCAAACTTATTCTGATATGACCAAGGTGAGGCAGACTTAACGTCATCAACCTTACCGTCCAATACCATGTCATACTCACCACGGATTTCTTTACCGTTACCTAACTTGAGTGTGACATAATCGTTGTCATCAAAGTCCACCTTAGCTGCCCTCATGATACCCTTGAATACGGCTTCAACAATGTCGCCTAGGATCATGTTCATCAGGAAGTGTGGTGGGAAGGGTGTCTTGCCCTCTGGCTCATTCTTATCGTACCATAGCTGACACTTGGGTCGGCCAATGTTAGACATACGTAAGCGGAATGCATCACGGGGACCGCTATCAAACTGCTTAAACAACGCTGCCTCTACATCGGAGGCGACCTTTGCGGCCACCTCCTTTGACATTGTAGACTCACCTGCCATAGCTTTCTGTAGGAACGTAAAGATCGCTAATTCTGCAGGGTGATTCATTAGAACGGCACCTCATCCACATCAATGATAGAGCCAACCAGTTCCTTGTCTTCTTCACTCATACTGCTGCTGGAGCGCTCATGGTGTAGGTCCATTACCTTACCATTGTTGTACTCAACAAAGCCCAAGAAATCCTTAAGCGTTTCATTGTCTGCATCAGTTAGATCAACCTTCTCGCCAACCTTAGCAGTACTGATACCATACACAGCACCTGTCGGGATGGAACGCTCTTCACCAGCCATAGTCAGTGTAGACATGATCGGCAGTAGGTTCTTACGTTGTAGCAACGTCAGTGCACCGTCGATATTCTTAAGGCTCTCACGGTTCTTAACATCCATTACGAATGGCATATCAACAAACTGCATAGATGTAAGAGCATTACCTGCATCATCTACAGGGTTATCTACAGTGAGTAGACCCATGAATACCTTCACACGTTTTACTGTACGAATGATGTCTTTGGTTGCCTCTGGTAGTGCATTAAAGTCTTCGATGTAACCGCTTGGACGACCTAGGTTAAAGCCGCCTACACTGTCCTGCATATCACCGTTTAGATTGTTAGCCAGTACAGACTTTTCCATCTCATTAGTAGATGCATTCCAGCGTTGCCACTGTTGGCGCTGGGCAAAGATGCGGATCGTAATGTTCTCTGCATAGAATACATCGTCACCGTGTGTGATCTTGTAGGCACCTACAGGTACTACATCTGTTTTGATCTTCTTACCTGCAACATCAATCTCACCCTTGATAGGGGTGCTCAGTACGTTAACACGTGCAAGAGACGGACCCTGTGGTTTAGTTGATGCTTCTGAGACACCCATTAGCTCTGCTAAGGATTGGCCTCGGTCTGCTGCTACTGCTAGTTCATTACTCATATAATTCTCCATGAGATTTGTGTTTAAGAGTCTGAGTTATACCGTCAAACGTCATCTACGTCAAGCCAATTCGGGCCTATCTTTGATTCTAGTAAGAGCGGTACATTCATTACGACACCATAGGCTTTTTCTATGAGATCGTTTAATCCT
>Ga0233426_10003906_pt1 | contig 11443 bp, 15 predicted proteins | sample SI_118_April2016_6_FD_179875 | JGI IMG/M metagenome (GOLD analysis project Ga0233426, IMG submission 179875) | Seawater microbial communities from Saanich Inlet, British Columbia, Canada - SI_118_April2016_10_MG | ecosystem: Environmental > Aquatic > Marine > Inlet | place: Canada: British... | reverse complement strand
CTATTAAGAAATGAGATTAAAAAAGAAATTGAGTCAATAAAATCAAAAAATAATAAAGTTCCTGGCTTAACGGTAATTTTAATTGGAGATTTTGCTCCAAGCCAAATCTATGTCAAGAATAAAGAAAAAAATGCAAAAGAAGTTGGAATTAATTCTGAAGTTGTTAGATATTCAAAAGAAGTTACGGAGCAAGAAGTTTTAAATAAAATTAAAGAACTTAATGATAACGATGCTGTTTCAGGAATATTAGTTCAGCTACCTTTGCCACCTCAAATAAATAAGGAAAAAATTATTAATGCCATTGACCCTGCAAAAGATGTTGATGGGTTTCACCCTATTAACGTTGGAAATCTATCGTCAGGATATAATGCGACAGTTCCTTGCACGCCATTAGGATGTTTATTATTAATAAAAAAAGTTGAACCAAATTTATCAGGAAAACATGCTGTTATAATTGGAAGGTCTAATTTAAATGGCAAGCCAATGGCGCAACTACTTTTAAAAGAGAATTGCACAGTCACAATTGTTCACTCAAAAACAAAAGACTTAAAAACTGAATGTTTAAAAGCAGATATTCTTGTTGCTGCTGTTGGTGTAGCTAACTTAGTAAAAGCCGACTGGGTAAAAGAAAACTCAATTGTTATTGATGTAGGCATAAATAAAGCGGGAGATAAAATAGTTGGAGATGTTGAATTTGAAACAGTTAAAGAAAAAACTAGAGCAATTACACCTGTTCCCGGTGGAGTTGGTCCAATGACTATTGCTTGTTTATTAAAAAATACCCTTGAATGTTTTAAAGGTCGTTAGATTTATCTTTATCTATATTTAAATATTTACTTCTTCTAAACCTTATCACTACTGTCGCAAATGAAACTATTAAAATGGCAGAAGCTAAATAAATTAAGTTGGTAGGGTCGGACTCTTTATCTTGCAAAATTATATACCTAGCTAGTGCCGTTATAGCTATTACCAAGGGATAAATAACTCTTACAGCTCTTGATTCCCAGTACGACCTTACCAAACCTATCACTTCAATATAAATAAACATTAAAAGTAAGTCTGCCAAAGTAACAATTTGAGTATCATACATCTTCATGATCTCTAGAAAAAAAGCAAGTATTGTTGAGATCAAAACTATAACTACTGCTACTAACTGGATATTTCGAATCGCTGCATTCATTATAGAAACAATAGCAGAGATTTAAGATTTATTTAACTGTTTTGAGTGGTGTTTAATAAAATTTTCAATTTTTGATTTATTAAACGTTTTATTTTCTTCAAAAGAAACTTTTTTTAATGAATAAGCCTTGTTTTTAGTTCTTCTTGATAAAATTGTAATGTTGCCTTTGTATAAACCTAACACAACATCTCCTGTCACTTGTTTTCTTTTCTTATCTATAATTTTTTGAAGTTTAACTCTTTTTTTGGAAAACCAATAACCATTATAAACTAGCTCAGCATACACTGGCATAATTCGTTCTTTTTCATGAGCTGTTTTTTTATCAAGTGTAACAGACTCTATTGCTCTATGTGCAGCATATAAAACAGTACCTCCAGGAGTCTCATAAACACCTCTGGACTTTATTCCAATAAATCTATTTTCCACTAAATCAACTCTGCCAATTCCATTTTTACCCGCTAGGTCATTTAATTTATCAAGTAACTTTTCTGGACTTAATTTTTTTCCACTAACAGTAATAGGGTCACCATTTTTAAAACCGATAGTGACTTTAGTTATTTTATTAGGTGCTTTTTCTGGAGAAATAGTTCTTTGAAAAATAAATTCTGGTGCAGAGTTTTTTGGATTTTCTAAAACTTTCCCCTCCGTGGAAGTATGAAAAATATTATCATCAATCGAAAAAGGGGGTGCACCCTTTTTGTCCTTTGGAATTGGAATATTATTTTTCTTTGCGTATTTTATCAAATCCGTTCTGGACTGTAATTTCCATTCTCTCCAAGGAGCAATAACTTTTATTTTTTTACCAAAGTATGCATAACCTAATTCAAATCTTACTTGATCATTTCCTTTTCCTGTTGCACCATGTGAAACAGCATAAGCACCATATTTTTTTGCAATCTCAATTTGTCTTTTAGCAATTAAAGGTCTTGCTATAGATGTCCCTAATAAGTAGACACCTTCATAGACTGCATGTGCTCTAATCATTGGAAATACATAGTCTTTAACAAAAGTGTTTCTCAAATTTTCAATAATTATTTTTTTAACGCCTAATCTTTTAGCATTTTTAATAATTTTCTGCTTATCCATCTCTTGGCCAATGTCTGATGTATAAGCAATAACTTCAGCTTTATAGTTTTCTTGAAGCCATCTTAAAATTATTGAAGTATCTAGTCCGCCTGAATAAGCTAAAACAATTTTTTTCATCTAACTACAAGTTTTCTTCGCGGTATTATATGCTTTGGTAAAACCCATCATTGAATAGTGGTCAGTTGTTTCAGCGCCCTTAAGAGTTCTTGCTTTTACAATAACGTCAGTAGCTTTTTTCATAAGTTGAATAAATTTAGTTTCTTCCTGACTATCAAGTAACCAAGCAAAATTTTTCTGAGAAAAAAAAGAATATTTTCTTTTTCCCGAGCTAACTGTCACTGTTGATGTCTTATAATCATGCCCACTTGTCAAACTTACTTCATTTTTAACATCATCAGATGGCCGAAAGGTTACAAATAATTTTGATTGGTCTCTTTTGACAGCGGCAGGAGCTCTTTTCGTTGGAATAGTTTGTGCAAAACAAATTTTTCCACTATCGGTCTCAAACGTGAAGCTTTCCCAGTTTTTATATTTGCCCGTCGATCTAGGTGTATTTGCAAATGCATTTAAAGAAAATGCAGTGAATATGACAATGATTAAAATTTTTTTTAATAACATAAATTTATTTTTATACTAAAAATAGGCTATTTCAATGGGTTCAATTAAGGAGAAGGATTAGGATTGTTATTATGTATTAAATTAATCTTTCCCATTACTTCATCAGTTAATACTATATCGATCGAGTCTATATTTTCTTTTAGCTGCTCCATAGTTGTTGCTCCAATAATATTACTGGTTACAAATGGTTGAGAATTTACAAACGATTGCGCTAGCTGAACCATCGTCATGTTGTTGTCTTTTGCTAGCTGATAATATTCTTCATAAGCTTTCATAGCTAATGGATTTAAATGTCTTTCCCAACCTTTAAAAAGCGCCATTCTAGAATTTTTTGGCATTTGATCATTTCTATATTTACCAGATAAACCACCTGCGGCCAGAGGGTAGTAAACAAGCAATCCACATTTTTCTCTCAAAGATATTTCCGACATACCTATCTCATAGGTTCGATTAACTAAGTTGTAAGGATTTTGAACTGACATCATTCTTGGCAAGTTTTTATTTTTTGAGATCTCTAAATACTTTGATAAACCAAACGGTGTTTCATTAGACATTCCAATATGTCTAATCTTTCCACTTTTTATAAATTTTTCTAATGCTTCAAGAATACTTTCAAAACTATTCCAGTTTCCCTCATTTTTATTATCCGAATACTCTCTCTTGCCAAAATAATTAGTAGAACGTTCCGGCCAATGTAATTGATATAAATCTATGTAGTCAGTTTTTAACCTTTTCAAACTCCCATCAATTGCTTCACCAATTTTTTTTTCATCAAAACTATTTCCACCATCTCTAATCCAATCGCAGCCAGGTCCAGCAACTTTAGAGGCTAAAATAATTTTTTCTCTGTTTTTTCTTTTTTCGAACCAGTTGCCGATCATCTCTTCTGTTTTGCCGTAAGAATCTACAGTTGGTGGAACTGAGTAAATTTCTGCCGTATCAAAAAAATTAATCCCTTTGCCGACCGAATAATCCATTTGTTCGAAGGCATCTTTTTCAGAATTTTGAGTCCCCCAAGTCATAGTACCCAAACAAATCAAACTTACATCGAGATCTGTAGTACCTAATTTTTTATATTTCATAGATTTTTATTATTAATTTAAGCTTTTTTAGGTCAATTTTTGACTATTGAAAAGTTTAAAAAAAAACATATATATAACGTATGGAATTCAATAAACAAACTTCAGCAACTCGTTCTTCAGCCTCAGAGGCAATTATTGATCAAGGTCTTAGAGCTTACATGCTTAAGGTGTACAACTATATGGGATCAGGTGTCTTATTAACTGGTGTCATTGCATTAATGTTTTTTAAAATGGCAGTAGTTACCTCAGAAGGTGGCGAAATTGTCGGTTTAACAAATTTTGGAAACTCGATTTACAACTCAGGATTAAAGTGGGTAATAATGCTAGCACCACTAGGAGTAGTTTTTTACATGAGCTTTGGAATTGCAAAAATGTCTGCAGCTAAAGCGCAAACAACTTTCTGGGTTTTTGCAGCTCTTATGGGCGCATCTCTATCTTCAATATTTTTAATGTACACAGGAGCAAGTATTACTAGAGTTTTCTTTATCACTGCTGGAACCTTTGGAGCAATGAGTATTTACGGTTACACTACAAAAAAAGATTTAACCAAGCTGGGCTCTTTCTTAATGATGGGTCTTTTTGGAATTATAATTGCATCAGTAGTAAATATCTTTATGAAATCCACGATGATGTATTTTGTTATTTCAATCTTAGGAGTTTTAATTTTTGTTGGTCTTACTGCTTACGATACACAAAAAATTAAAAATATGTACATGGCAAGCGATAGCGGTGAGTTAATGGGCAAGAAAGCTGTGATGGGTGCTTTAACTCTTTACTTAGACTTTATTAATTTATTTATAATGTTGCTTAGACTTTTCGGTCAAAGAAGATAATTATTTAACTAATCTTAAATTATTCCAACTAGTTTTATCTATAAGTTTATTAAGGTTTTCTGATTTTTTTAGAATATTCCCATTCTTATCTTTGATTAAAAATTTTTCGTTATGGTAATTTGGTTTGAGATTTTTTAGTATTCTCAACACAGGTTTATCAGATGCTCTTTGATACACATCAAAAGAAACCTCTCTTGTGCCAGATGAAAATGAGTAATCTTTCCAAGAGCCATTAGAAACCATTTTTGCATATAAATTTAAAATACATTGTAATTCTTTTTTTATAAAAAATTTTTCTTTTTCTTTTTTAAAGTCATTATTAATAATTAATTTTATATTTTTCATATTTTGTGTTTATTAATCATTGGAAGTTGAAATGCAGTAAATATAAAGGTAAGAGGCAATATACCCCAAACTTTAAAATTTACCCAAGTTGTTTCTGGTTGAGTCCTCCAAACAATTTCGTTTATAAATGCTAAAAAAATAAAAAAATAAGCCCATCTAAAATTTAATTTATCCCAGCCCAATTCATCTAGTTGAAATGCTGTTTTAAAAAAAAATTTTAGAAAGTTTCTATTAAAAAATATTTTTCCTAAAATTAAAATAAATGCAAAAATAATATTAATAATAGTTGGCTTCATGTATAAAAAAACCGGGTTATCGAAATATAGTGTTAAGCCCCCAAATAGAGAGATAATGATACCTCCAATTAGAGGAACAAACGGAATTTTTTTTTCTATAAAATAAACTACTGCCACAGCGATGATAGTGGCAACTATTAAAGGGGGAATTGCTGCGCTAAGATCGTTTCCATTTTTGTAATAAATTGTAAAGAAAATTAATAATGGCCCAAAGTCAGCTATAAATTTTAAAAATGACTTATTCACACAGGAACACTAACATATTATAAATTTTTAATAAATTAGATATTGATTTTAATAAAAAAGTTACTAATTATTAGCTATGGCATCAAACAATATTGCAAAATTTTCTATTGGCGAAGTGGTTAAACACAGGCACTTCGATTTTAGAGGTGTTATTTACGACGTTGATTTTGAATTTAATAATTCTGAAGAATGGTATCAATCAATACCAAAAGATGTAAGGCCAAGAAAAGATCAACCTTTTTATCATCTTTTAGCCGAAAGCAACGATGTAACTTACGAGGCATATGTCTCTGAACAAAATTTGTTATTAGATAAATCGAAGGAACCAGTTAAGCACCCTCTTATAGAGGAAATTTTTACCGGCAAAAAAGGATCAAGTTACCTAAAGCTCTCTAACTAAACTTCTGCTAAATCTGCCTAAAATATAACATTATTCATTCAAATCTATGACACAGATTATAACTAGTATTAGATGTACTTGTCTAATTGGGAATTAATTCATAATTCTTAACTCCCTCTCAATTCTCAATTAGGCTAATTATAACCCTTCACAAAAAAATAATGTTGTAGTACTCACTTGATATGCTTGATTTGATAAACCCAAGTAAAATCTTTCATTGGATTGAAAAATTTATTAATTTTATAAATTCAATTTTTTTTATTTTACTAGCTGTAGCATTAACTTTTGCTTTGATATTATCTCCTCCAGATTATTTACAAGGTGAAAGTGTAAGAATAATGTATGTTCACGTACCAGCTGCTTGGATAAGTTTAGCATCATTTACAAGTATTGCTCTTTTATCAATAGCAAAGTTTATTTTTAAAATAAAAAATTTAAATTTAATTACAAAAAGCATTGCACCTATCGGATTAATGTTTGCATGTTTAGCTGTGATCACAGGATCCTTATGGGGCCAACCCACATGGGGAACATGGTGGGCCTGGGACGCTAGAATAACTTCAATGGTGGTACTTATTATTTTTTATATTTTTTTTATATTGGCTCATAAATTCGTAACTCCAGAGGAGAAGGCTAATAAAATTTCAAGTATAATTGCAATATTCGGGCTTATTAATATTCCTATTGTAAAATATTCTGTTGATTGGTGGAACACGCTACATCAACCAGCAAGTATCAAATTGAATGGGACTAGCACCATTCACTCCTCTATGCTAATGCCATTAATGTTGATGTTGCTAGTTTTATTACTGTATTGTGCGTTAATTTTTCTAATGAAATATAAGACAGAAATCATTAGAATAAAGAAAAAAAACATTAAAAGAATATGATTGAAAATTTAATTACAATGAACGGATACGGCTTATTTGTTTGGTCGTCTTTTGCCATTACTATTTTAACCTGCGCTCTTCTTTATCTGAAAACTTACAGAACTCTAAAAAAATATGAAAAAGATTTTGCAAAGGAGCTAAGTGAACTTTCAGCATCACAAAGAAGAATAGTTTTAGAAAAATCTAAGGTTGCTACTCAAGTTTTAGCCTCATATAACAAATCAATTTAAAGCATTTTAATGCTTACAAAAAAAGTTAAAAAGAGAATTTCTTTTCTAAGCTTATTTTCAATACTTACAATAATTGCAATTTTTATTATTATAAAATCTTTAAATAATAACATTCTTTACTTTAAATCTCCGACAGACATAAAGTTAGCTCAAGATATTATTTTAAATCAAAAAATAAGACTTGGAGGTATGGTTAAGAAAAGCTCATTAAAAATAGATAGTAAAGAAATTAAATTTATTATTACAGACTTTAAGAATGAAATTCTTGTAACTTACAGAGGAACCGTTCCCAATTTATTTACTGAAGGAAAAGGGGTTGTTGCTGAAGGGGAACTCAATGATAAAAATTATTTTGTTGCAGATAGAATTTTAGCTAAACATGATGAAAATTACATGCCACCAGAATTAAAAAATATTATGCAAAAAAATGTTAAGTAATGTAGGAAATTTATTATTATCTTTAAATATTTTAATAGGTATATCTATAATTTTTTTTTCTATTAAAAGTTTAGAGGATAGGACTGATTTAATTGGCAAAAATATTTACAACCTTTGTCTGTTTCAAAGTACTTCAATAATAACTTGTTTTTTCACATTGATTGCTGCTTTTATTATTTCAGATTTTTCATTAATTACTGTTTACCAAAATTCTCACTCGCTTAAGCCTATTTTTTATAAAATTTCAGGCACTTGGGGTAATCATGAAGGAAGTTTATTATTATGGGCAATAATTTTAACAATATTTTCTTATCTCTTTCTTTTAATTAACAATAAACACCCGAAAAGATATAGGATTTATACTTTAATCATTCAAAATATTTTAATTATTGGATTTCTAATTTTTTTATTATTCAATTCGAATCCTTTTAGTCTTATTTTACCTGCTCCAAAAGAAGGATTAGGTTTAAATCCTATATTACAAGATCCTGCTTTAGCTATACATCCTCCATTGCTTTATATTGGTTTCGTAGGATCATCTATTTACTTTTCAGCAGCAATCGCATCTTTATTAACCGATTATTCAGATAAACAATTTGCACAATCAATTAAAAATTGGGTTTTATTATCGTGGTCTTTTCAAACTATCGGAATTTTAACAGGTTCTATCTGGGCTTACTATGAACTTGGTTGGGGGGGATTTTGGTTCTGGGATCCTGTTGAAAACGCATCTCTTCTTCCATGGTTCGCAATGACTGCTTTGATACACTCATTAATAGTTTTAGAAAAAAGAAATTTATTATATTTTTGGGTAATAATTCTGTGTTTACTAACTTTTATTTTAAGCGTCACAGGAACCTTTTTAGTGAGATCGGGTATTCTTAACTCTGTTCATACTTTTGCAAACGATCCAACGAGAGGAGCTTATATTCTTATTTTTTTGAGCCTAATGATTCTCGCGTCAGTTTTTATCTTTTTCAAAAAATTTAGAAGTAAAAATTATAATGTAAATTCAAATAGTAAAGAGACATTCATTTTAATTAATAATTGGTTTATGATTTTCTATCTCATTACAGTATTGTTAGGAACAGTTTACCCTATTTTTACCGAAGTCTTATCAGACAATAAAGTTTCAGTAGGACCTCCGTTTTATAACACTGTAATAATACCTATATTAGTATTATTTCTATATTTTATGTCTCTAGGGCCTCAAGCCAGATGGATTAAAAATCAATTTAATAATTTAAAATCAATAGTTATAATTTTATTTGGATCAATTTTGATGAACTTTGTCATAGTTTATTTATTTGAAAGTTATAGCGTGCTATCCAATTTTATAATAATTTCATCAATTTTTCTTATTTTTTCTTCTATTAAAGACACGATTAAATTATTTAAAAATAAAGATTTTAATTTTTCAAGAATAGTTTCGCACACAGCTTTTGGTTTTCTAGTGTTATTTATAGGATTAAATTATAATTTTTCTCTAGAAAAAGATTTTAATTTAAAAGTCGGAGAAACTAAAAAATTTGACAACTACTCAATTAAATTTAAAGATTTGAACTTAAAAGTTTTTAAAAATTATAAAGCTGTAATTGGTGAATTTAAAATACTTAATTTAAGGAATAATTCTGAGCAATCTTTAACACCTGAAATAAGAATTTATGAAAACCCATCTACTTTAACTTATGAAGCCTCAATAAGAACCGGGTTATTAAAAGACTATTATATTACTATGAGCAATATAGATCGCTCAGACTATTATAATATTAAATTTCAAAAAAAACCTTTTATGCTATGGATTTGGATATCAGTTATTATTATATCACTAGGGGGTTTTCTAAGATTGTTTAAAAATGGGAATAAAAATTATTAAATTATTAACTTTTGTCATAGTTCTTTTTATTATTAGTGTCTTTTTCATTAGCTTAAATAAAAGTTCATTTTATAATACAAAAGTTTTAGAAGGTCAGAAAATATCAGGTATAAATTTAAATCATTTTAGTGAAGACAGAACAATCATAGAAAAAGATTTAAAAAAAAATAATTTTACATTAATAAATTTTTGGGCTTCATGGTGTGGCCCATGTCGTTTAGAACATCCATTTTTATTAAAATTAAAAAGTGAAAAAAAACTTAATATTATTGGTGTAAATTTTAAAGATAAAAAAAGTAATGCGATTAATTTCTTAAAAGAATTAGGCAACCCTTATAACGAGCTGGCCAAGGATGAATTTGGAAGGCAGTCTATAAATTTTGGTATTTATGGAATACCAGAAAGTATTTTAATTAATAAAGATTTAGTGATTTTAAAAAAATTTATTGGGCCAATCTCTAAAAAAGATTATAATTTTATTAAAAACGTTATTAAAAAAAAATGAAACTAAAAATAATAATTTTTTTTATTCTTTTAAATATTAATTCAATTAAAGCTGAAAATTTAAAAGCTAATAAAAATGAAATTTTCAAAAACATAAGATGTTTGATTTGCCAAGGACAATCAGTGGCCGACTCGAATTCTGAATTTGCTCAAACCATAAAATTAGTCATAAATGATCAAATTAATGAAGGTAAATCGGAAAAAGAAATTTATATTTTTTTAGTTGAAAAATACGGTGAGTGGATTGTATACAAACCGCCTTTTTCAAAAACTAATTTTCTGCTTTGGACACTTCCATATCTCGTATTTTTAATAGGAGGTTTTGTTATTTTTTTCATAGTTCGTAAAAATAAGGAGAATTGACATGAATTGCATGTGTACTTTTTGGACTTTAGGTAGTATTTTTCTTAGATGAAAAAGCTAATAGTTTTTTTTACTGCAATTTTTTTGCTTGCAAATACCAATGTATTTTCAGCTGAGGAGAATAGAAGCCTTTTAGAAAAAATATTAAATAGAGATCTACCTGGAGGGTCAGTAGCTAAAACTAAAAAAAAACAAAAATCTACTCAACAAATAGTGGAAGCAAAAAGTGCTGAATGTAAAAAAATTAATGATACCAGCTTATTGGAAAAATTTCTTCGTAAAGATTTGCCTGGTGGAAACGGGAAGAAAAAAAAATGTATCAAGTCTACTCGTGAAGCTAAAATAAAAAAAACAAAACCAGTTAATGCCAATTTATCTAACAATGATATTTCACTTTACACGGGAACATTTGATATAATTGACAAAGAAGGTGATGATAAAACAACTTTGGTAGGATTAGAGCACAGAAATCAAGATTTATTTAGAGACACTTTTTTAGGAAAATTTTCTCCTATAACTGGAGCGTTTATGACTGGAAATAGTTCAGTGTATTTATATACAGGCGTTGAAGGTCAGTATGGTATAGGTCCATTAAAAATTTTACCAAGTTTTGCTCCTGGATACTATGAAAAAGGAGACGGAAAAGATTTAGGTAGTGTTTTAGAATTTAAAAGTGAAGTAAAAATAGCCTTTGATGTATTTGAAAATTCTAAATTAGGATATAGTTATAGCCACATCTCTAATAATGACTGGGGTGAAAAAAACCCAGGTACAGATAATCAACAAATAACATTTTCAAAAAATTTTTAACAGTTATGAACTTGAATGATTGTTATAGTTTTGATGATTTTAGAAAATTAGCTAAAAAAAATTTACCTGCACCAATTTTTCATTATATAGACGGAGGCTCTGATGATGAAACTACTCTTAAAAGAAATACAGAATCTTTTTTAAAATGTGATTTAATACCAAATATTTTGGCTAGTGTTGGAGAACCAGACCTCTCCACAACTGTATTTGGGGAAAAAATTGATTTGCCAATTTTTTTAGCACCTA
>Ga0233426_10003905_pt1 | contig 11452 bp, 11 predicted proteins | sample SI_118_April2016_6_FD_179875 | JGI IMG/M metagenome (GOLD analysis project Ga0233426, IMG submission 179875) | Seawater microbial communities from Saanich Inlet, British Columbia, Canada - SI_118_April2016_10_MG | ecosystem: Environmental > Aquatic > Marine > Inlet | place: Canada: British... | reverse complement strand
CCACCGTTAGCCAGTGACGCCCTTGCCATTCAGATTATCTTCCCCTTAGTCGGGGTGATAAGGCATCTTTCAGCCTATCGGATTTGCCAGCTTCGCTGGGCAAACAAAAAAAGCTCAAGTAAATAATACTTGAGCTTTCTTAAACTAATAATGTTTGTTTGTGACTACTTACGATATTCAACTTCTACGTCGTAATCGTCTTCATCCCAATCTTCATCACCAAGTTCGTCTTCAACTTCTGATATAGCTTCTTCGTGGTAGGTATCCCACTTGAATTCAACTGATTTATCTTCAGGTGTTTCCTCTAATTCTGGAGGTAATCCTTCAATAAAGGTCATAACACCTTGCGTTAAGTCAGCGGTGCCAAATTTATTGATAGCAGAAACACTTCGAACTTCACCAGTCCAATTTAAACCTGCAATAATACTATCAGTTAACTCTTTCGCTTCATCTTCTAGCATTAAATCAAGTTTGTTAAAGACTAACCAACGTGGTTTATCAAACAGTTTGCTTGAATGTCGCTCTAATTCACTGATAATGGTTTTAGCGTTTTCAAGTGGATCAGAACCATCGGCAGGCATTACATCAACAAGATGTAATAAAATTCGACAACGCTCTAAATGCTTAAGAAACTGTGTACCTAGTCCTGCGCCTTCTGCTGCGCCTTCAATTAACCCTGGAATATCAGCTATTACGAAGCTACGTTGACTATCTAAACGTACCACACCTAAATTAGGTACTAACGTCGTAAATGGGTAATCAGCTACTTTTGGTCTAGCTGCTGAAACACTACGTATCAGTGTAGATTTACCCGCGTTTGGTAAACCTAACAAACCAACATCAGCTAATAATAGCAATTCAAGTTTAAGGCTACGGATTTCTCCAGGAGTACCATCAGTTTTTTGACGAGGAGCGCGGTTAGTACTACTTTTAAACCTTGAATTCCCTAAACCGTGCCAACCACCTTTAGCAACAAGCATTTTTTGTTCGTTATACGTTAAATCACCTATTTGCTCACCGGTGTCTACATCAACGGCACGTGTTCCAACAGGTACTTTTAAGATTAAATCATCTGAACCTTTACCAGTACAATCACGACTACGACCGTTTTGACCGCGCAAAGCTCGATGAAAACGCTCAAAACGATAATCAATTAAGGTATTTAGGCTCTCGTCAGCAACTAAATAAACGTCACCACCGTCACCGCCATCACCGCCATCAGGTCCGCCGAATTCAATGTATTTTTCTTTTCGAAAACTTACGCAACCGTTGCCACCGTCGCCGGCCTCAACTCTAATTTCAACTTCATCAACGAATTTCATGGTGCTTTGAAACACTCCAAGATTAAACAATTGCCTTATTATAAGTTATTTTTCACACTTACGAAAACAAAGTTATTTTTTATACAAAATGAATACCATTTGGATTAATTAAGGTTTCAGAATTCAATGAGAATAAATTTTCAAGAACAAGGCGCTTAATTGACCAATAGCTGGCTATTGGGATTGAAAGCAACGAAGTTATTATATATTTAGACCCTTTGAAGATGATCAATTAATTAGTGCCATTGGTATAAGATACTTATGTAATTAAGTACCAAAAAAAAACCCTGCTTAAAGGCAGGGTCTTTATTAAGTTTGAGTAAAGTTACTAAGCAACGATACTTACAAACTTACGGTTTTTAGGACCTTTAACATCAAATTGTACTTTACCATCTGTTAAAGCAAATAATGTGTGGTCTTTACCGATACCCATATTTGTTCCAGCGTGGAATTTAGTACCACGTTGACGAACAATAATGTTTCCAGCTAGTACAGCTTCGCCACCAAAACGCTTAACACCAAGGCGTTTAGCTTCTGAATCGCGACCATTTCGTGTACTACCTGCAGCTTTCTTATGTGCCATTTTGAATCGCTCCTAATTAGCCGTTAATGCCAGTAATTTTCACTTCAGTGAACCATTGACGATGGCCCGCTTCTTTACGTGAATGCTTACGACGTTTAAATTTAACAATTTTAACTTTATCAGCGCGGCCTTGATTTACAATCTCAGCTACTACTTTACCACCGGCAATGTAAGGCGCGCCTACATTAACTTCTTCGCCGTTAGCGATCATTAAAACGTTATCGAATTCTACTGTTGCACCAATTTCAAGCTCAAGCTTTTCAAGGCGAACTGTTTGCCCTTCAGTTACGCGGTGTTGTTTACCGCCACTTTGGAATACAGCGTACATACCTACTCCGTACAGCGTCATTTTATTTAGACGCTAAATTTAAAAATATAGGGCGCGAATTCTACGCGAAGATTTTTGTTCAGGCAAGTCTAATTCACATCTATTTCCAAATAAATTACTTATAATTAAACTAATGCGCTACAGCCCTTTATTGCTAAATAATTTCGTGTAAACTCATGCCTCATAAAATGTCTTCAATATAACAATAAAGGTAGCTGTAGCTTTCTATGGATATCAAAAACATACAAGCCCTTACTCAAAACGATATGACTGCAGTAAATGATCTTATTTATTCGCAAATAAATTCCGATGTCGCGTTAATTAACCAACTCGGTGTTTACATTGTAAATGCGGGCGGTAAACGCATGCGCCCTATGTTAACGGTATTAGCGGCACGTGCATTCGATTATAAAGGCGATGAACACATTGCGATCGCTGCGATTATTGAGTTTATCCACACAGCGACTTTATTACATGATGATGTAGTAGATGAATCAAACATGCGTCGTGGTAGAGAAACGGCAAATGCATTATTCGGTAACAGTGCTAGCGTACTTGTCGGTGATTTTTTATACACCCGTTCATTTCAAATGATGACAAAGCTCGGCAATATGAAAATAATGGACATTTTATCGGATGCGACAAATATTGTTGCGGAAGGTGAAGTATTACAATTAATGAATTGTAATGATCCTGACACTACCGAAGAAAGTTACTTTGACGTTATTTACTGTAAAACCGCTAAATTATTTGAAGCAGCAACCCGATTGGCTGCCGTTATTGCAGGGCAAGATAAAGTCATTGAAAAAGCCATGCAAGAATATGGTAAATATTTAGGCACCGCTTTCCAGTTAGTTGACGATATTATGGATTACACCGCTGATGCAAAAGCGATGGGCAAAAACATCGGAGATGATTTAGCTGAAGGTAAACCAACTTTGCCATTACTTTATGCAATGCAACATGGTAATGAGCAACAAACTAAATTAATAAGAGATGCCATAGAACATTGCAATGGTATGGACCATTTAGACGAAATACTGGCTGCAATGAAAGAAACAGGTGCTTTAGTGTATACGCAAAATAAAGCCGAACAAGAAGCTGACAAAGCCATTAACGCGTTAAACGTTTTACCGGAGTCAGAACACAAGCAAGCGTTAATTAGCCTTGCTCATATTGCTGCAAATAGAACGGTGTAATTATGAAAACTCATCTTGGTTTTTTCTTTAACGTAATCGCTATAGTGTTATTTATTCCAGGTATTTTCTTGCCAATGTTTTTTTTACAGATGGATGTTAGCGCAAATATTAGTGGGCCTGCACTCACCTCTCAATTGATTAACAAAGAACTTTCGCTATTAACCACAATCGAAGAATTATGGAGAAACGATCGTTTATTAGTCGCGGGATTAATTTTTCTCTTTTCAATCTGTATTCCATTAATCAAAGCATGTTTAGTTACTTGGTCTTATTTTAAAAGAAATACCCAGATAGAAAGGAAGATCATAAACTTTGTTGGCGCTATCGGTAAATGGTCAATGGCTGACGTTTTTGTGGTGGCAATATTTTTAGCGGTGTTATCGACTAATCATGCGGAAACGGCTAACCAACAGACATTAAGTATTATGGGCTTTAAACTCAATATAATGATCAGTAGTGAAACGTTATCTTCTGTAGGGCATGGGTTCTATTTCTTTACCGTTTATTGTTTACTTTCGTTAATAGGTACACAGTTAAGTCAAAGTGGTCTTAAACAGCAAGCTAACCTCGTCGATTAAGACATTTAGCACGTCCATAAAAATCAGTTAACCCGTTTTTATAAATATATTAAAAAACGGGTTAACATCTTCAAATTAGTCAGTACCTATATGTTTTTGTAAAAAAGCGTCGAATGCAGTTAATACCTTCATTCGATGAGCTTCAATCTCCATATGGTGATTCCCATTTTCTAGTTCAATATATTCGACTTCTTTTTTATAATCTTGTAACTCTTCATACATGTCTCGGCTATGCTTGACATCTACAACACGGTCTTTATCACCATGAATTAATAACACTGGAATATTAATCTCTTTAGCAAAATTAACGGGGGAGTTTTTTTCAAGTACATCAGAGTCAGTACCAAATTGTTTTTTCACGACTTCATTATTAGTAAACCGCCTGGCTTTAGCTAAAATAAGCTCTAAATCTGAAACACCCGCGAAACTTGCTGCACATTTAAAGACATCTTGTTGTTTAACGGCGGCCATTAAAGCAGCATAACCGCCATAACTGCCACCGAGAATACAAACTTTGTTTTTATCGATGTCATACTCTTTTATCATCCACTTTGCAGCATCGGCTAAATCATCTTGCATCGCACCGCCCCACTTCTGTACAGATTCCATTTCAAATTTAAAACCGTACCCCGATGAACCACGAAAATTTGGCTCTAAAACGGTATAGCCACGACTAGCAAAAAATTCTGAAAACCAGTCAAAACCTGCGTAGTTTCTTGCCATAGGCCCACCGTGGGGTAAAACAATTGCACCTTTAGTATTTTTCACATTTGTATGAGGCTGTGTAATGTAACCTTCAATTGCAACACCATCTCTCGCTTTATATAAAATTTTATTTTTACCTGACAATTTTTGCTGATAAAGCAATGGGTACTGCTCTAAAACGAAAGTAAGCTCATTCGTATCTCTGTTACCCAGATAATAAGCACCGGGAGACTGGCTTTTGCTGGTATACAAAATATATTTTCGCTCGTCTGCACTGAAACTAGACACATTATTATAAGCATCAGGGAGCGCTGTATTTAATGCAGTTTGAAAAGCATCATATACCGGGTCAAAAAACACTTTGGCATTATCAGCTTCCCCATGGTAAACGCCAATAACATCATTTGTTTTTTGAGAATATATTAACGAACCTTCCACATCATAATCAGGGTCATGAAATACTAACGTTCTGGGTAAGTCTGCTTTAGAAACGTCAACTTTGAAAATAGCATAACGCCCTTCATAATTTGCACGGATATATAATTCATCTGGGTTCAATCCAAAACCTAATGGCGAAAGATCTGGTGCGTCGAAAATTTCATATTCCCAAATATTACGCCACTCATCTTTTTTAATATCAAATAAACGATAAAATATTTTGGTTTCATCGCGACCGAAACCTAACCTGAGTTTATGCTGTTGATCTGTCATCCAATTGTTAATATGACTCTTACCTTTATAAATACGTTCTCTTTTACGATTATTGGTTAAGTTCATTTTATAAACGTCAGGCGTATTAGCGCGTTTCAAATCTAACGCCATTAAAATATAGTCAGGTTCATCGGGTAATAGATCAATAATATTGTTTTGAAATTGCGGGACCCTTTCACTTTTCCTTGGTTTAAATACTGATTCAAATCCTTCTGAGCCGTCAATTTTCACTTTAAGTAACCGCGTTTCAGTATATTTTAATGTTCTACTTGTGACTGGATAATCTGCACTCACCAGCAAAAGGTCATCATTTGCCCAAAGATACCAACCTATTTTAAATTTTTGATTATCAGTGCTTACAAGGTATCTTGTTTTCGCTTCAACTAAATCGGTTACACCAATCATGGTATTACCGGCAATATTATTAATAAAGGCTATTTTGTTACCATCAGGCGACAATTTAACTTGCTGTGACTGAGGTAATTTACCAAATGCTGCAACAGGCAAGTTTTCGGCATATACGTTAAATGCTAAAACTAAAAAAATGAAAGAACAAACAGAAATGAATTGAGTGATGAAACGGGGCATCCTTACCTCTAAATAAAATTTATTTTATGAGTTGATTTGTACATTAAGTGCGATAAAAAATACAGTGATATGTGATTATTTTTTATATAAATTAATTGTTTATTGATTTTTTGACATAAAAAAACCGCTACCTTATTAAAGAATAGCGGCTTGGTCTTGATTTAAGCATTCAACAAAATTAACCGTTGATGTAATCAATACCTTCTTTTATATCAGCATTTAAAGTCGCTAACATATCAGTTTTTGCTTTTTCTTCAAATGCGCTAAGTGCACCGTAAGATAATATTTCACTCACGCCATTTACACCTAAACGTACAGGTTGCGCGAAAAATTGTGCATCTTCGCCTGCGCCTTCAACATAAGCGTAATCAATAACGTCTTCGCCTTGCAAGCCTTTAACTAAAGACATACAAAAACGAGCAGCAGCAGCACCCATTGATAAAGTAGCTGAACCGCCACCGGCTTTAGCATTAACAACTTCAGTACCCGCGTTTTGAATGCGAGGAGTTAAAGCTGCAATCTCTTCATCAGAGAAAGTAACACCTTCAACTTGTGAAAGAAGAGGAAGTATAGTTGTACCTGAATGGCCACCGATAACTGGAACTTTAACTTCAGCTACGTTTAAGCCTTTTAATTCAGCAACAAAAGCTTCAGAGCGGATAACATCTAGCGTAGTAATACCAAATACACGAGCTGCATCATAAGTACCTGCTTTTTTGAAAACTTCAGCAACAATTGGTACCGTTCCGTTTACTGGGTTTGTAATAATGCCCACTAATGCTTTAGGACAGTTAGCAACAATGCCTTCTGCTAAAGTTTTGATAATACCTGCGTTTACTGCGAATAAATCAGCACGGTCCATACCAGGCTTACGTGGCATACCCGCTGGAATTAATACAATATCAGCGCCAGTTAATGCGTCGCCTAATGCATCAGCACCAAAACCTTCAACTTTAACAGCTGTAGGGATGTGTGATAAATCAACAGCAACACCTGGGACAACGGGTGCAACGTCATATAAAGATAGCTCAGAACCAGCTGGTAATTGAGTTTTTAATAATAATGATAACGCTTGGCCGATACCGCCAGCAGCGCCTAAAACAGCAACTTTCATTGGATGTCTCCGGTAGTTAAAGAATATTTGAGTAAATACGTAAATTTTCGTGCCCAAAAGATATAGCATCAGCCACTAAAAAACAATTAATATTAATCTATATATGGTATTAGGATACCGTATAATACTTTTTATGAAATAATACTTAGGTCTTACATCTCTATTGTTAAGCGTTTAATATTAAAAATAGTGTAGTATAAAAATAACAAAGAGCACCGTTAAATTATGACAGTTATACAAAAACAAGAAGCACTAACACAAGCTTTTAAAGATTTATTAAAGCAAGAGCAATTTGGCTCTCAGGGCGAGATTGTCGACGCATTAAAAAAGCAAGGCTTTGATAATATCAGCCAATCGAAAGTTTCCCGTATGCTCAGTAAATATGGTGCTGTACGCACGCGTAATGCTCGCCAAGAAATGGTTTATTGTTTACCTGCTGAATTAGGTGTTCCCACAGCAAAAAGTCCTTTACATCAATTAGTCATCGATATTGAATACAATGAAGTCATGATTATTATTAGGACAAGTCCAGGAGCAGCACAGTTAATTGCTCGCTTACTTGATAGTTTAAGTAAAAGTGACGGTGTACTTGGTACTATTGCGGGTGACGATACTATTTTTATTGCACCAACACACGTTGAAAAAATAGAAGAGACTATCGCGAAATTAGAGTTACTCTTCTCAATAAACTTAAATTAAAACTTAGCGTTTATCTTTAGAAAATAAACGCTGAATACTGCAAGTTAACGGTATACCTTTGAAATAACTGGCGAGTAACTGTTCACTCATTTAATTATATATATACACCTAATTTAGTTAAAAAGTTCAAGCTCGGTGCGAAGAATGACGCCCCTGTCTCTGCCTGAGTATATTTAAGCATATGGTCAAAATTTCCATGAGCATCGCTTTGGATCATTGCTTTTAGCATCAATTCAAAAGGCTCAGGAGAGCTACAATAAGAAACAAAAAATAATCCCTGCAATTTCATATCACCATATGGCATACTCTGACGGACGATTTCGATTGAGTTACCTTCTTCGTCTTTCAAATTTACGCGTTTAATATGTGATGTTGGTGGCTTGTTTTCACTGGTATATTCTTCATTTTCAAGTTTGGTTCGTGCAAAGATATCTTCTTGGTCTTTAACTTTTAGACTATTCCATAAATTCAAATTATGGCGATAACGTTGAATGTGTAAATAACTACCGGCGGCAAACTCTTCATCTTGTTCATTAGCAATGAGCGCCACTTTTCGACGATGAGGCCCTTGAGGATTTTCGGTTCCGTCTACAAAACCGGTTAAGTCACGACCATCAAGAAATCTGAAGCCACGTACTTGTTCAACAAGCTCAACACTATTTGCTAATAACGCACACACCTTTGTACTCACAATATGATTAACATCGGCGCGGTCACTTCGTATTTCAATATAGAGATCATAACTATCTGAAGGTGCAACACGATCATCGCACTCTATTGCTGAAAAAGATTTTAAATTTAAAGGTCTAGCATGGGGATACAATTCATCCCAATAGTTAGCACCAATAGCAACAACACCGGCTAAGTTGGCTTCTGAAAAGCGATCAGCATATTTGTCGAATAAAGCAGGCAATCGGGAAAGGGCTTGACGAATGTGAGCATTTTTATCATCTAATACGTTAAATAATAAATAATAACCGTGTAAACTTGGTTCTGCACATATACCAAATTGTTCTCTAGCCATCGAAATTTCCCAAAATTAAATGTCTTTTAATTTCTTAATTTTACACAGTTTTTTAAAATTCACAGTAAATCATTTTATTTATTAAAATTTTGTAGATTCTGCTTCTCTTTCACATCAAAGTGATCATGATATTGTTTGCAGGGATGCAGGTACTTATGATTTGTCTGGAACTAAAATGACGTGCAGGAAGCACTAATGCCGAGAAGGCATGGATGCCTAAGAACGGCCATGACCGTTCATCCTGAACATCGTCGTTCTTTGCCATCCATGGCAACACGACATACCGTTCATCCTGAACATAAAAAAACAGCCCGAAGGCTGTTTCTATTTTCATTCATCTAACATAATAGATGCTCATGGCATTACTTGAACTCAGGATATGCTTCCATCCCACAATCTGATTTATCCATACCTTCATACTCTTCTTCTTCAGTAACGCGAATACCCATTACTTTCTTAAGTACAAACCATGCAACAAAACTTGCCGTAAAGACCCAGATAAATATAGTTGCGGCACCAATTAACTGACCACTGAAACTTGAAGCTGGGTTAGTAATAGGAACAAGTAACAAACCAAATAGACCAACAACACCGTGAACTGAGATAGCGCCTACTGGATCATCAAGCTTCAACTTATCTAAGCCAATAATTGACAATACAACGATAACACCAGCGATCATTCCGAATAAGGTTGATTGAAGCGCAGTTGGCGTTGAAGGTTCTGCTGTAATAGCAACTAAGCCTGCTAATGCACCATTTAATGTCATGGTTAAGTCAGCTTTCTTAAATAAGATTTTTGCAAAAATCAATGCGGCAATTGCACCACCTGCTGCTGCTGCATTGGTATTTAAAAATACCATAGCAACTGAATGTGAATTGTTGATGTCAGCAAGTTTCAATACTGAACCACCGTTAAAACCAAACCAACCCATCCATAAAATAAACGTACCTAATGTAGCCATAGGTAAGTTAGCACCAGGAATAGCATTCACACGACCGTCAGGACCGTATTTACCTTTACGTGCACCGAGTAATAATACGCCAGCGAGTGCTGCTGATGCACCTGCCATATGTACAATACCTGAACCTGCAAAATCAGAGAAACCTAAGTCACCTAAAGTATATAGACCAAATACTGCGTTACCGCCCCAAGTCCAGCTACCTTCTAGTGGATAAATAACGGCTGTTAGAACGACAGTAAAAGCAAGGAATGCCCATAACTTCATTCGCTCAGCAACTGCACCAGAAACAATCGACATAGCTGTCGCAACAAAGACAACTTGAAAGAAAAAGTCAGAAGCTTTTGAATAAATAGCACCGCCGTTGAATCCATCTTCACGGCCAGCAAATTCTTTTAATACTGCATCAGCATCAACAGTTTCTATACCTGATAAGAAGAAACCGCCGCCGTACATTATTTCATAACCACATGCTAAGTACATCATGCAGGCAATCGCATATAGTGCGACATTTTTAGTCAAAATTTCTGTGGTATTTTTAGCACGTACTAAACCCGCTTCTAACATAGAGAAGCCAGCTGCCATCCACATAACAAGAGCACCACATATTAGAAAATAGAAAGTGTCCATTGCATACTGTAATTGAAAAATATTTTGTTCCATGATTTACCCCTTAAATAGCTTCAACATCTTGCTCACCAGTGCGAATACGCACAGCTTGCTGTAAGTCATAAACAAATATTTTACCGTCACCAATTTTACCCGTGTGTGCAGATTCAGTAATTGCTTTAACCAAACGTTCGACAACATCGTCATTTACTGCAATTTCAAGTTTTACTTTCGGTAAAAAATCAACTTGATATTCTGCACCACGATATAATTCAGTATGACCTTTTTGTCGGCCAAACCCTTTAACTTCACTTACCGTCAAACCTTCAACACCAATTTCAGAAATAGCTTCTCTGACATCGTCCAGCTTGAAAGGTTTTATTATTGCGTTAACCATTTTCATTGTTTTTACCTTTATTTATAATTTGTACATAACAATACAAATGTTATGCCAAACAATAAAAACACATAAATTCAATAGGATAAAAGTAAAGATAAGATCAAAAAAAGTATAAGGGCACTGAATTGGTGCGAAAAATCTTTCAGATGGGAGTACTTGGTGCATGATGTTTATGGGTTTGTTTTTTAAATCTACGCGATACAGAGAGACTTATCGCTTAATCAATCGATAATGAACTCAAGCATGATTCAATGGATGGGCATTAGTACATTTTACAAACGTGAGCTGGATATCAAGTTACAAAAGAATTTTTGCTAGTAAAATTTCAATATATTGATAATAATGAAAGAAACATCATATTGCTGAGTTCTCCTATTGTCACATAAAGAAATGAGTACGTCAGACAACTTTATTTATTTAACCTTTGCTCTAATTTTATTGCTGCTAAGTATGGCATTAGCGCAACAATTTTTTAGCCCCTCAATTCAGCGTATTGCTCAATCAACGACTGTTATAACTTTACTTGTAGCCGTTTGGGGAGCAGAATCTAAAAATTTGTTTTTAAGAAAGGCTTTAATTTTTCCTGTAGCCATAATAATTACCGCTCTTTGTGGGGCACTTCTAGATAATTGG
>Ga0233426_10003902_pt1 | contig 11461 bp, 13 predicted proteins | sample SI_118_April2016_6_FD_179875 | JGI IMG/M metagenome (GOLD analysis project Ga0233426, IMG submission 179875) | Seawater microbial communities from Saanich Inlet, British Columbia, Canada - SI_118_April2016_10_MG | ecosystem: Environmental > Aquatic > Marine > Inlet | place: Canada: British... | reverse complement strand
GGCCTATTTGGCGGCGGTTCCCGCAGCTGGATACGACTGGCCTGTTGACTACGCGGTCAAGTAAGCACCAGCTAACGACTAAGAAAGGCGCGCCGCATAAGTGGGGCGCCTTTTTCATTTGTGGTTCGTTTTATGAGATCAGTCTGCGGTTTGCTCTGCCGCATCCAACACTGTCAGGATACGCTCTGGTGTCATCGGCATTTGCCAGATGCTCGCACCCATCGGTGACAGCGCATCATTAACCGCATTCAGGATCGCGGCAGGCGCACCGCCTGTTCCAGCCTCGCCCGCACCCTTCGCACCAAGCACCGATGTTTTGGTCGGCGTTTCAATATGCGCAATCGTGATATCGGGCATTTCGCTGGCCATGGGCACCATGTAATCCGCCATCGTCGCGTTCAGGAATTGACCGTCTGGGGAATAGTGACATTCCTCGTAAAGCGCACCGCCGATACCTTGGACAACACCGCCCCTAATTTGTTCATCCACCAACAAGGGATTGATCACGCGGCCACAATCCTCAACCGCCCAGAAATGCAGCACCTTCACAAAGCCCGTCGCAGTATCGACCTCAACATGGGCCGCCATCGCGCCATTGGTAAAGACAAACGGGAAATCGGTGACGCGGTAATGACGCGTCGCGATTAATTCAGGGTTCAGATCGTTGGGCAGTTCGTTGCCGCGATAATAAACTGTGCGCGCAAGATCGGCCAAGGGCAGGCGTTCGTTGCCCTCAAGGTCGGTCACAGCGCCGTCACGGATATCCAGTTTTTCAACACCCGTTTGTAACATCACACCAGCGACTTCGAGGACCTGATCCTTCAACGCTTGCGCCGCGAGCAACATCGCTTCGCCGCCAATGCCTGCCCCGCGCGACGCCCACGTTCCACCGCCATAGGGCGTTGTGGCTGTGTCGCCTGTGGTCACTTTCACGCGGTTCAAATCAACGCCAAAAACCCCCGCTGCGATTTGCGCGAGAATGGCGTTCGTGCCTTGGCCCTGTTCGGTGATCGAAGACGACACATGCAGCGCGCCCCCCGCATCAAGGCGCACAGTGGCCCCATCTTGCGATGCAATTGGCGCGCCGCCAATACCATAGAACATGGGGCTTGGATTTGTGACCTCGACCATCGAAACGAAACCGATGCCGCGATAGACGCCGTCTTTGCGCGCCTCTGTTTGATCCGCGCGCAGGCCTTGGTAATCCATGATTTCGGTCAGCTTGCGCAAGGCGCGTTTGTGACTGAGGTCATCCAACTTCATCCCAGTCGCAGACGTGCGGGGATAGCTGTCATCGGCCATCAAATTAATTTCGCGCAGTGCAACAGGATCCATACCGATCTTGCGCGCAGCGTCTTCCAACAAACCATCGGCAATCGCCATCGCAATGGGATGCCCCACTGCACGGTACTGGCACATCAGCGTCTTGTTCTGAAACACAACACGACCCTTGGCGCGGTAATTTTCCATCACATAAGGTGCGCCTGTGAGGTTTAGAACCTGATTACACTCAATCGCAGACGTACGCGGATACATGGAAAACGGGCCAATTCCTGTCAGATCATCAAAGTCGATGCCAACAATCGTGCCAGCCTCTGTGATGCCCATCTTTGCCTTCACGATATGATCGCGCGCATGGATATCTGTGACAAAGCTCTCAAAGCGGTCCGCAATGAATTTCACAGGGCGACGCAGCAATTTCGCCGCCGTCGCCGTCGCGATTTCATCACCATATGTGTGGATCTTGATCCCGAACGAGCCGCCCACGTCATTGGAAATAACGCGCACGTTTTCCTCTGGCAGGCCAAGGTGTTTAGAGAAAATCACCTGCATCATATGCGGCGCTTGGCCTGAGTAGTAGACGGTCAATTGATCCTCGGAGGGATCGTAGTCACACAGCGTTCCACGCGATTCCAGCGTGACACCTGTGTGGCGACCAAAGCGAAACTCGCGCTCGACCACATGCACACCCGGAGCTGCAAAAGCCGCATCAATGTCGCCAGCAACCACATCACGTTCCCAGGCAAGATTGCTGCCAAACTCGAGGTGAATAACGGGAGTGTCTGCATCGAGGGCTGTCTCCGAATCCACCGCTGCGGGCAGTTCATCGTAATCCACATCGACCTGCTCGCAGGCATCTTCGGCCAACGCACGCGAGGTGGCGACAACCATGACAACAGGTTCGCCCTGCCAACGCGCCACGTCCATCGCAAGCGGGTGTTGGGGCGCAGATCGCAGGCCCGCCAGATGGGTCAAAGTGCCAACGTAGGGCGTGACATGTTCAGCTAGATCAGCACCTGTATAAATCGCTATCACGCCTGCCGCGGCGCGCGCATCTTCGGTGTCGATAGACAGAATTTTGGCATGCGCATAGGGCGAACGCACAAAAGCGGCGTGCACCATGCGGGGCAGTTTTTCATCATCGACGAAACGCCCGCGCCCTTGCAGCAAACGCGCTGCATCTGCGCGCGGTTCAGGTTTGCCGATGTAGCGATTTGGCTTGTCGAATATATGGGCTGGACCGGTCATGTGCGCGTCTCCTCGATCACGTCGCAGATCGCATCGACGATGGATTGATAGCCTGTGCAACGACAGTAGTTGCCCGAAATATGTTGGCGAATTGCGTCGCGATCAGCCGCACCGCCCGCGTTCACGTAGCCAAGGGCACTGGCCAGCATTCCGGGGGTGCAAAAGCCGCATTGTAGCGCATTGCGTTTGGTGAACGCAGCCTGCAACGCCGTGCTTTGACCGCTGTCCGCAAGCCCCTCGATTGTTGTGATTTCCTTGCCATCAGCCTGCGCGGCCAACATCAAACATCCGCGTACTGTATCGCCGTCAACTGTCAGCGTGCATGCACCGCACACACCGTGTTCGCACCCGACGTGAGAGCCTGTTAGACACAGTTCTTCACGCAGAAAATCGACAAGGTTCAAGCGCGCGGGAACGGTGGCGCTGACGTCCTCGCCGTTGACGCGCAGTTTAATATCAATGGAACGGCTCATGCTGTCATTCCTTTCAAAGCGCGTGTCAGGGCGACGCCTGCAAGACGCTGACGGGTTGTATGATTGGCTTTTAGATCATCGGTGAAATCGATTTGATTGAGATGAGTTAATACCGCTTTCATATCGTCTTGGCGTGTCAGCGCGGCCTCTAGTTCAGGCACACGCGTCGCACGATCCGCGACACCGAAAAAGGCAGCGCGATAGCTGTCATCCGTTTGGGCAATCGCGACACCAGCAAGGGCATAATCGCCGTGGCGTTGTGTCAGTTCATGAAACCCAAAGCGCTGCGCGGGCGTGGCAACAGGGACATGAATGGCAGTGATTAATTCACCGTCCAACGCCGTTTCAAACATGCCAAGAAAGAAATCGTCTGCTTTGACCAAGCGTGTACCAAATGGTCCCGCGACTTCGATGCTTGCATCCAAGGCCAGCATCAACGCGGGCATTTCGGCGGCGGGATCTGCCAGCGCAAGGGATCCGCCAATCGTACCGCGATTGCGAACAGCGTCATGCGCGATGTGGGGCAGGGCCATGCCGATCAAAGGGATGTGCGCCTTTACCGTAGCGTCCGACATAAGCTCGGCATAGCGCGTCATTGCACCGGTACGAACAATGCCTGCATCCACGGTAATTCCGCGTAACTCTGTCAGGTCAGCAAGGTCGATCAACGCCTCGGGTGCGGCCACGCGAAAGTTCATCATCGGCATCAGGCTTTGTCCGCCCGCAAGTGGCATCGCTTCGCCGTCGTGCTCTGCCAGCATCGCAAGGGCCGCATCCAAACTCGATGGGCGCAGATAGTCGAAATCCGGTGCCTTCATGATGTTTCCCCACTGGGCTGGACTGGGCTGGATTCGGTATCCGGCCCTTTATGTCATTCTTGTGCTAAGTTATCGACTTATAAATAAGGATCAAGCAAGGAAGTTAAATTATGTCACAGAAACTTATCCCGGACACCCAAGCCCCTGCGCTTTCATTGCCCTTGGTTGGCGGTGGAACATGGACGCTGGCGGATCAAACGCCAAAGAATTTCTCAATGGTGATCTTCTATCGCGGCCTGCATTGCCCCGTGTGTAAAATGTATCTGACCAAGCTGAATGGCTTGATCGATATGGCAGCCGAGGCTGGCGTGAACGTCGTTGCTGTGTCCATGGACCCAGAGGATCGCGCGACGCAGACCAAAACAGACTGGGAGCTGGGCAACATTGATCTGGCCTACGGCGCAACTGCGGATGATGTCAGAAATTGGGGTCTGTATCTGTCGACGGCCTTCAAGGACGTAGAAATCCCACAGTTCGCTGAGCCGGGCTTGTTCTGGGTACGCCCCGATGGTCGCCTGTATCTGATCGATATCTCGAACATGCCATGGTCACGCCCAGACGTGGAATTCTTGCTGTCCAAGGTCCAGTTCGCAATGGACAATGGCTATCCCGCGCGCGGCACGACAGCTTAAGATTTGGGTGAGGGCAGCGAATGTTGCCCTTACGCTTAACCTTGGCCTTCGCGTTTCAACTTGATCTCTAGCCCTGCCATGAACGCCGCAATCGCATCTTCGATGACGCGCCTTTTGTCGATGGAAATTGCGCTGTCGTAAATCAAATCGCGGATGCCGTAGTAGAAGATTCCGCCGTGCATAATCCACGCAAATTCAACTTCGCAATCTTTAGCAGGCACGTCGGGCAAGCCGAGTTCCACGCGCGCTTCGATCAAGATCGGTTCTAATATGCGCTGGCGTACAAGCTGCATGTAGCGCCGGTTGATATCGACACCCTTGAGGCCCGAGAACAGATAAATCCGCATCCATTCACGGTTGAAAATCACGTCCGTGTAGACGTTGTAAAACGTGTTCAATCGATCCGCCAAAGGGCGTGTGCGATCGCGCAAAAGCGGTTCCCATTCGGGCTGCCAACGATTGACGTAGACCGCGTCATAGACCTCTGAAATCAGGTCGTCCTTAGAGGGAAAATAGCGATACAACAGCGGCTGTGTCACGCCCAGTTTCTTCGCCAAACCGCGTGTCGAGCTTTCAAAACCCTCTTCGGCAAAAAACTCAATCGCTTGGTTTATGAAATCCTGACGCCGCGCCGTGGACGAAAGCCGCTTGCGTTTGGGCGTCTCGTCCGGGGCTATTTTAGGTTGTTTCATATTCGCCTTCTATGCGTCGTGCCAGTCGCCGTCAATTTGTAGTCGATGCCCCACTTCAAGCCCTTGCATAAGGGTTGTTTCGATAAAACATCCTTTCTTTGCAGCGGCCATCAAAAGCATCTGATCGTCTTTATTCGCAGGGCTGTCAAAATCGATATCAAGGTCAAAGCCAACGGGCGATGTCGTGTAGGGATCACGTCCGATCTGTTCGCCTTGCCAATGCAGCCGCGCGTTCACAGTGACCTGCCCAATCGGGATTTTCATACGTTTTGAGAACGCTCTGATCTGAGTCATGATACAACCGGTCAAGGCCGCCGTAAAAAGCGCAAGAGGGGGCGGGGCGGTTGCGTCACCGCCGTGAAAAGGGCCCTCATCCGTGGCCAATTCATAGGTTTCATCCATGGTTTCGAAATGCACTTTAACATCATTGCGCATCTTTCCAGACATGGTTCCTGTGCCTTGAAAGATAATGTCGAATGTTTTCAGTTCTGGATCGGCCATGACGTTTGAAACCCCTTGAGTAAGTTATCACTCGATAAAAACATGAGTACGAACTTCAAGCAAGTCGATTGACTCGCGCGCCAAATTAATTTGTCATTCGATAAATAAGGAATTCACATCGGGGACGGACCTATGACCAAGCTGACACGCCAAGACATTTACGACACTGCAAAAGAGCTTTCGAACTGGGGGCGCTGGGGTGACGACGATCAAATTGGCACGCTGAATAACGTGAGCCCCGAGGATGTAATTGCAGCGGGTCAATTGATCAAAAAGGGAAAGGTCTTTGCACTGGGTCTGGATCTAAAGGAAAAGATCCAATCGGGTCTGTTTGGTGGGCGCTGGAACATGATCCACCAGATGCTCGCGACGGGCACGGATGCGGTCACGGGCGAACAGGACGGCGACGGAAAAGCCTATCTGCGCTACGCCGATGACGCGATAAACCTACCCTGTCAGGGCAGCACGCAATGGGATGCGCTGTGCCACATCTTCCTTGATGACAAGATGTACAACGGTTTTCCCGCGACGGATGTAACGGTGAACGGGGCGAAAAACCTTGGGATTGAAAACGTGCGCGACAAGATGGTCGGGCGCGGTGTTCTGCTGGATGTTGCACGCTGGAAAGGCGTGGATAGTTTGGATGATGGTTATCCGATCACAAATGCTGATCTGGATGGATGTGCGGCCGCGCAGGGCGTGGAAATTCGCAAAGGCGACTTTGTGATCGTGCGCACAGGGCATCAGGAACGCTGCCTCGCGGCAGAGGATTGGACAGGATACGCAGGGGGCGACGCGCCCGGTCTGTCGTTTGAAACTGCGCATTGGATCAAAAAGCACGACATCGCAGCGATCTGTGCAGATACTTGGGGTTGCGAGGTGCGCCCGAACGAATCTGATGAGGCCAATCAGCCGTGGCACTGGGTCGTAATCCCAGCCATCGGCATTTCCATGGGCGAGATTTTCTACCTGAAAGACCTCGGCGAAGACTGTGCAGAGGATGGTGTTTACGAATTCTTCTTCACAGCACCACCGCTACATATACCGGGCGCAGCGGGTTCACCTATCAATCCGCAGGCGATCAAGTGATCCTTTGGGGACGGGCCAGTTCGGTCAATGTTCAAAAAGTGCTTTGGGGTCTGGAAGAGCAGGGACTGGCTTACGAACACAAAGTTGTTGGCGGCAAATTTGGCGGCACGGATGATCCTGAGTTCACAGCAATAACCCCCGTTCGGCGCGTCCCTGTTTTGCAAGACGGCGACGTCACGCTGTTCGAAAGCAACGCGATCCTGCGCTATCTGGCAAACAGGCAAATCACGCCCGTGGCCGATATGTGGATGGAGTTCGGATCGACCACGCTGCAACCCCCGTTCATCGGGCTGTTCTGGCAGCAAGTGCGTATGACCAAAGCCGAGCAAGACAAAGCCGTCTTAGAAGGGCAGATCAAGTCGCTTTATGCGGCTTTGGAAATCGTGAACACCGCGTTGTCCGATGGGCGCGCTTACCTTGCTGGAAATGATTTTTCGATGGCGGATGTGGCAATCGGCAGCCTGTTTCACAGGTTCATGGATCTGCACCCAACCATTTTGGATGCACTTCCGTTTGTGGATGAATGGCACGCATCCATCGCTGCGCGCGCAGGCTATCGCAAATGGATTGCGACCTCTTACGAAGAGCTGCGCGTCACAGGCTAGCTATACGCGGGTTTGATAGCTCGCGGGCGTCCAGCGATAGTGACCGTCGGTGCGTTCCACGTATCCCACCGCTGGGAACGGCATATGGAAACCGCTGACCAGCAGACCATCCGTCGCAACCATGTCTAACACGCGGTTTCGGGTCGCAATTGCGAGGTCTTTGTCATCATCGAACCCTACAAGACTGTTTGGATATTGCAGCGAAAACACAAAGTGATTGGTGACATCGCCCCAGACCAGTAGCGATTTTCCAGCGCTCTCCAAGCGGTACATCATGTGACCCGGGGAATGGCCGAACGCAGCCTCTGCCGTCAGGCCAGACACGACACTATCGCCGTCTTCTAGAAACGTCATGCGATCTGCAAGAGGCGGGATCAATTTCAGGAATATGTCACGCGTGCCAGCACGCTGTTCTGGAATGCCTTCGCCACTGGACCATGCATCAAATTCTTTACGTCCAATCACATAGCGCGCGTTAGGGTAGGTCGGTTTATCCCCATCCATCACCCCAAGAATATGATCGGGATGACAATGGGTGAAGGCGACGATATCAATGTCCTCGGGCGCATATCCCGCATGCCCCAAACGTCGCTTCAAATGTCCCGCAGGTTCATCTGCGCCAAGTGGGGCAAAACCTGTATCAAACAGAATAGTCTGGTCCCCAATGCGAATAACGGTCGGTGTATAGCCGCTCTCGAACCCATTCGAGGGCAGGTTATTACGCGCAGCGATCTGTGCGATTTCTTCGTCAGATTTATCCAGCGCAAAGGGCGGATTAATCGCGTCGCGGATATGCGTGCCGTCTTGGATCGTGCTCACCACAGCCTCGCCCAGAGTAAAACGATTGATAGTCGATCGATATGTGTCGTTTGCAGCGCTCATGGCATTGGGACCTCTGTTGTGAATTTGGGGATGGAATAGCCTGCTTGAACAGCGGGACGTGTGGCGATCCGCAGATACCAGTCGCGCACATTCGCAAAATCGTTCAGATCAATCTCTTGCCACTCGAACCGCGACACCCAAGGCCAGCACGCCATATCCGCAATTGAATACAGGCCTGCGCCTTCACCTGCGATATATTCACGTCCCTCTAAACGCCTGTTCAGAACGCCATACAAACGGCGGGCCTCGTTCGAATAGCGCTGTTCGGAATACTCGGATTTGCCCTTGTTATATTTCACAAAGTGATGGGTCTGACCCAACATCGGACCCAAGCCCCCCATCTGCCACATCAACCATTCCATCATGCGCCAGTATTCTTCGCCCTCGCATTGGAATTGCTTATGCTTGTTGGCCAGATACAGCATGATCGCGCCCGTCTCCATCAACTGTGTGCCGGTTTCATGGTCCACAATTGCAGGAATTCGGTTGTTCGGGGCGATCTTTAGAAAGTCAGGCTCGAACTGTTCGTCCTTCGTGATATCGATGGCATGCACCGTGTAGGGGATGCCCAACTCTGCCAGCAGGATCGAAACCTTGCGCCCGTTCGGTGTGGTCCATGTGTAGAGGTCAATCATTGCGCGTCCTTTGGTCTGGGTATCTGTATCGCGATGCGGTCTGCGTCAAACCTAGCATCTGTTTCTATTGCATTTATGGCAAGTGCAGGTTTTGATGGATCGCAAGTTATACGTTCAAACTACGCCAAGGAGAGAGAGACATGAGTGACCACGGACCCCACCATATCGAGACCAATTCTGATCCTGCGGCATTCGCTGATTGGCCCGAGGGCATGTATGAAGAGATGCTGGCAAGCCACGACAATGGCTGCGTTGGCAGCGTTCTCGTGTCTGAAACGGACCGCGTGCGCGTCTGGCATCTGCATATTCCAGCGGGCCAGCGTTGCGGATTTCACCGCCACGTGAACCCCTACTTTTGGTCTGTCGTTAGCGCGGGCAAGGCGCGGGGATATTTCTCGTCAGGCGAAGTGAGCGATGCAGAATACACGGTCGGCCAAACCAAGCATTTCCACTATGGCCCTGGTGATTACATGCTCCACGCGCTGGTGAATACGGGCGACACGGACATCGCGTTCACCACTGTGGAATTCTTGGACGGGACCAACCCAGCTTTGGATATTCCTGAAGAGGTCCGCCTTGCGACCCAAGCCGCTTAAGACAGCGGATTACAATCGAACCGCTTGCCCCGTTTCGGCTGAGAGAATGATCGCATCGAGCACTTCGATGTTATGCAACAGCTCAAAGTCGGAATAGGGGTAGGGCGCGTCACCACGGATTGCAGCGCCGAACGCCACCAAATTGGCCGTCACACTGTCAGTCCAATCAAACACCTGCGTTTCAGTGTCGTCAATCGAGCGGTATCGCTCCATCGTTGCCGTGCCGCCGGGGGTATCTGGGTGGGTCGAATTACGGATTTCCACCCACATATCACTGCCAAATACATGGGTTCTGATGAAGTGGGGCGTGTGTAAAATCGCCTGCAAGGTCGCCGTCATCCCTGCCTTAAACTGCAGTTGCACCGTCACCACATCACCGGTTTCCCAGCCCAGACTGCGATCTGCTGTAAACGCATGCAGCGACGCGACAGGTCCGTAAAAGGCGATCAGCAAATCAGTCAAATGGATGCCCATCTGCGTCATGCCAGCGGCAGGCGCAAAGGCCTTGGTCGTGCGCCAACTGTCAGAGGTCAGCGCCTTTAGCTTGTCATGGCTAAACGCCATTTCCGTATGCATGATCGTGCCAAGCGCGCCTTGATCTAGCAATTCCCGCAGCGCCAGAATGGCAGGTTCAAAGCGGCGTTCATGGCCAATACCCAGCACAAGGCCCGCATTGCGACAGGCCTCAATGCTTGCGCGCGCGCCCTTCGCTGTAAGGGACAAAGGTTTCTCGCAAAACACATGCTTGCCAGCGGCCACCGATTGCAAAATCTGACTGTCATGAAGATCGTTGGGCGATGTCAGAATAACCGCTTGAACCGATGGATCGCTCAACGCGGCCTCAAAACTTGGTGCGATGCTCAGACCAAGCGCTTGGATTTCTGAGTGCAGCCCCGACGCAGGTTCCACAACGCAGCGAATGTCAAAGTCAGAGTGATCTGACAGGCGGCGTGCAATGTGCTGGCCCCACCAGCCAAATCCGACAAGCGCAGTTCCAATCATCGTGCTTCCCCTCTTTTGATGCCTTCACCTTAGCCTAGGGTTTTGGCACCAGCATATCGAATTCTTTCGACCACTCGTTCAGCACTTTCGAGAGATGCTCCGTCAAACAAGTCGCCAAAAGCTGCGCCGCGCGGGGTGGGGCGGCCTCGGCTTTTTCGACCAGAATGTAGTCCAACCCGATGGGCGGGTCTTTGATCGGATTCAGATGCCTGACACTGCCGTCCTTGTCTGGATAACAAATCGCGGCAGGCAAAATTGCGACCCAATCCGTGGCAGCCACCATTTCCAAAGTCGCCAACATCCCATCCATTTCCAGCGTTTCTGCAACATGGATCCCATGCGTGTTGATCAACATATCGATACTTTTGCGCCGCACATTCAGGCGTGACGGAACAATCAAGCGCGCCCCTGAAAGAGCAGATAGCGAGATTTCTTGCAGGTGCTTATGTTGCGCATCCACCGTCGCACTCGACACCAGCATTTCACGATCATGCCCGATAAAACGCCCCGTCAAACCTGCGGGAAGTTCGGTCGAGGGCACCATAGCAAAATCCAGCTCTCCGTCCAAAACACGCCGCATCAACGAATGGCTATACTCTTCCAACAATGACAATTCGACGGACGGGAACTCGGCCTTAAACTGATCCAGCGCTGGAATTAAAATAGAGCGTGTTAAGGCAGGGATCATCCCGATACGCACCAATCCTCCAACACTACTGTGCATTTCGCGCACAGCTTGTTCCGTTGCCAACAGGGCCTTTAAAATGTTTTGCCCCTCGCGATAGATCACCTCACCCTCTGGCGTCAGGATGAATTTCTTACGCTCACGGACTAAAAGCTGCGCGCCCAGAACTTGCTCCATGCCTTTTACTTGGGTCGACATGCCCGACTGCGTCGTGTTCTCGCGCGCTGCGGCGCGGCTAAAGGACTGCTCTTCATAAACCGCCACAAAAGCCTGTAGCGCGCGGATCTTGATGCGAGGGAAGGCCATGATCACCTATTTAAAT
>Ga0233426_10003901_pt1 | contig 11462 bp, 7 predicted proteins | sample SI_118_April2016_6_FD_179875 | JGI IMG/M metagenome (GOLD analysis project Ga0233426, IMG submission 179875) | Seawater microbial communities from Saanich Inlet, British Columbia, Canada - SI_118_April2016_10_MG | ecosystem: Environmental > Aquatic > Marine > Inlet | place: Canada: British... | reverse complement strand
ATATTTTGTCATATCATAAGTAACCTTATCATCGCTATCCGATGGTGGTATAAAACTATTGGCACGAACATCCTTTTTGTTGTGTATATAAATATCAAACGCCGCATACAAATTAATATACTCACCTTTTTTATTATGTAATATATGTTCACCATCCATTATCGTATTATAATATTCTACATTATCGGTGACCGCTCCAGTAAATTGAACGTTCATATTTGTGTCAATTAAATAAATACGACCAGTGTTGTTAATATACATTAATTTTCTCATACCATCTGCCTTTTCAGTGACGGTGTAATCCTTTCTAATATTTGGCATCGTACTATCTTCATTTATTGGAGCAATATTTTGTATTTGAAGCGTATATGACGATGGACCCATAAAATTTTTTGGTATCATTTTCATTTTCTCATAATATTTTTTCCCATGAACTAATTGAAGATATTCTACACCGACTTCTGCAATCTCTTTATAAGATACTGGATATTTTGTTCCTTGTAAGCCCGACAAAACAATCTTTATGGCTTTACGTAGTTCCTTTGCCAACTTTTTATTATCGTTATATTCCGTACCTACGCCAACCTTATTGTTTAGAAGTTCTAATTCAATCTCATATTTTTCTAGACTCGATGTTACTTCAGCACCTTGAAATGTGTATTCAGGCTTCATTCTGTAGTTTTCTTTATGGGATTCCTTTACGATACTTAAATCTACACGAACCGGAATAGTGGGATGTATAAAAGATACACGATTAATATAACGAAATGTTTTCTTATTGTCTTGCCATGATGATTTTATGTTTTCTGCAAACGGACTGTAAGATGCAATCGACTTTTCCGTTTGATACGATACACGAAAGTTAAAATCATCCACATTTACAGGAAATACACGAACACCATTTACATAAACACGTTTCTTTTGTATAAAAGATGCTGTCATATCTTTCAAGTGATTCATATTACAATATTTTTGTATATCATGTTGTCCGTTTATTTCAACACGCACATTAGATGGTCTTGTTTTTCCAGTGTTTTTATCTACAAACTCACTTTGCATTTTCAAGGAATAAGCATTCGAATTTATCATTTCAAAATTAGAGGCCATTAATTTTTGAATAATGTTGTCGTAATCCATTTTGTTAATCGGTTTTATACCACGTGTTCCAAAACGTATCTCCAATTCTGATTCACCATCTATTGTTTTTGTTACGTTGTCTAAATAGACCTGTATTATATTATCAAATTGCTTTTGTGGATCTTCTTCCTTATTTGACATTCTGTATATATAGTTGTTCATATTATTTTATATATTTTTCTATCTATTTCTAATCAACTTTTGTTCAAATGTGTAAATTTTTGTATCTACACATTTGAATTATTTTCGGATGCATGAACCTTATTTGCTTTTTACAGTTTGCTCAAAATTTGCTCATACAACTTCGGCTTTGTCAGTTTTTCTGTGGAAATATTTAATTTATTACAAATTATTCTTAATTCGTCCACTTTATAACTCGATATCGACTTCAATGGTTTATCTAAACTTTCCATTAACCAATATTTTTCTCTGTATTCTTTAATTGTATTTAATTCCGCGTCTTTTTTTAACCCATATTTGTGGTTCGTTTCTTGAATAATATTATATGGCTTATCTTCATCCAACAATATTTCGTAATATTTTTTTCCGGATACATACAACATATTGATTCTATAAATATTGCACAGAGCACACAATGTATTCAATGATATGCACTTACTATTTGTTAAATCTACTTCTACATTTGTTTTACTAATTTTTAAAGGTTTTAATAAGGCTCCTTGTCCTCTAACAATATCGACTAATTCGAACTTATTTTTCTTCTCTAATGTAAACTTATTATTTACCATCTCATAATTACTCATTCCATTTTGCATAATATAAAAAGACCAAAATAACTTATCGCGCTCATATGGATAAAAAAAACTCTCTTGAATTGTGTATTTATCTTTATTTTCTCTTTGTAAACGATCTCTACTATTTTCATTTGTTTTCGGGCCACTATTCAATCTATTATTATTAAAACTAGATTGAATATCATTTACATGCGTCATAATGTCACTATTTTTATTGACACAATCATTATTAATCATATACTTTTGCATTTCGTTTATATTTAACATGATTCTATGGAGATATATACATCATACTACCTGTATCTTTATTATCTTTTCCACCAGTATTGCTTATAAAAAATTGGTTACTTAATTTATTCTTTTCTGCTTCTATCTCTAACAATTGATTCTCTTGTTGTTTGACATATTCAAGATAATTTTTTAGTTCGGCTATTGTTGAATCATTCACGTTTGTTAAATTAATAAAAATTCCATTCTTATTTTCATTTAATGTTATTTTATCTTGTTTTTGTAAGATTCTTAATACTTCTATCTGATGTATTTTGTTTAATTCTTCTATCTTTTCTTTTAAGGTATGCAAATCCAACGACATATACATCACTATCAATACCTTTGTTTATACCTTTTTTTGCTACATTTTTTGTGCAATTACCATAATTACACATATTCGCATGTTTACTCTATTTCGATCTTTTCCAATATTTTCTTTGACTTGTTGCCCATCTTTTGCTTTTCCTCGTATTTTGGATCTAGTATCTCACCAATGATACTGATATATTTATCGTTTAATTCATATCTTTGTCCTATTACACGAATACGTATGGAATCATTTTCTGTAATTTTATTGAAATATTTACTATTGTAATGATGATCGCGACTTATATAGGCTACAAATGGTGAATCTTCGTTTATCTTATTCATTACATTGTCTTCTTCACCCATATTATCCACTACAACATTGGGATTATTTACATTATTATCAAATAACGCACGAATACCCGCTTGTGTAATATTCTTTGCAGTACAATTTATTACCATTCCTTCTACTGGGCAACAAACTAAACATTCAAATACCACGTCGAACACTACGTCATTTTCTACAAGTATACCACTAGAATAAGTCATTATATTTGTCGAATTAGGTTTGACATATCCTTCTACTGAACATTTACCCTCTATATCTTTAGAAATTGACTTTTGTATTACATCTTTAATATTTTGACCAATATGTTTGAATGGAACAGTAATCTTACGTGTAAGTAAAGAATTCATATAAATTCCCATTTCAGGCTTCTTACGAAAATCTCTTTTTGTCTCCACCATAGTTACTTAATATACTATTATAAATTATTCTTTATTTCCGTTCAATTTTTATACTTTTTTTGAAATTTTATTTTCGAAACTATCTAATAGTTAGTTCATCACGCTTGTGGTTTATAGCGACTTCTGATATAGATAAAAACCATTTTTTACTATCTTTCTCTATTTCGTCATAATAACGAAGCATCATTTCTTGTATTATACAAAACTCCATTTTATTTCGTTTCTTGGTATTATCAATTGTATATTTACCATCTTCATTTATGATTTTATTTAATACATTTAATGTGTCTGATTTTCCGGATTGATCGCATCTAGCACCCTTACTTCGTTTATCCTCCATATTTTTCACTTTAAAAATGCTATATTCATTTTTGAAATCTCCAATGAACCCGATATACGTATTTAATGTAGATATTGGTATCTCCATTGATTGTATAGTATCTGCTAAATCGTCTACATCTTCTGATTCCGCCTCTTTCCATATTGCATTCTTTTTATCTTGGATTAACAATTGTCGTTTATTATTTTTCAGCAATAATAATCCATTCAATTGTTTATATGTTATTATTTTCGTATCAAAATACTCTTTCATAACACTTTCAATCTCTTTTAAAGTAGTCATCTCTTCTTTATTGTCTTCTTTATTGTCTTCTTTATTGTCTTCTTTATTGTCTTTAAAATATAAGTAGTTAATTAACACAACCATTTCATTATATGGTAATGTTTCAATAATATGATATATCAAATATTTATTTAATAGTCCACTTGGTATAGTATCTTTTAATGATTCAAATACATTATAAACATATATATACCAATTTTCTTCTCCACGCTCTATCTTATCCTTTTCTGTAGTCCCGATATTGTATTTACTAATAATTCCGTCTAACACTTGTTGTTGTTTAATATTTTCAGGATCTACTATATTATCATTTAATTTCATTTCCATCGTCTCTGTATCTTCAATGGGGTATATTACGGAATCACGCTTGTATTGGATGGGAACACTTCTATCGTATATGCTTATGTTTGGATTATTCAACTCTATCGGTTGAAATAAATAAAAATCCTCAATATTTATTAAATGTCCTAAACGTCCATATTTATCCATTATATATTCGTTGTTATCTTCTATCAATTGTGATAATGCAGCATAGATCTGAACAAGTGGATAATCCTTTACAATATTTATATGCGATATTAAATCATTTTTTGTATAATAAAAACGTTCCTTAAATAAATCTCGTACTCGTTGAATTATTTTTTCAGTATTCATCATAATAAATGTTTCGTCGTAACTGTCTAATTTTACATCCTTGTCTGATATATCTTTGTATGGTTTGCATTTGAAATCACAGGTTTCCATATAATCACACGATACAGTAAATGGTTTATCACCTACACGATAATCTATTATTTGGTTATTAGACAACTTTTGTTTTACAACTGTATTAAAATTATTCTCTGTAAAATTGGTCTGGTCAATGTTTAATATACAATCGACAGAACTTTCTTTTAATATTCGACTAACCCTACCTATTTGCACTGCCTTCATCTCCGCTAATCTATAAATGTATAAATCTACTGCTTCATCAGCGTGACCGTTTAACAATGTTCCATACAAAAATATTTCTACATTTCTTTCTGTAAAAGGTAATTGCTTATGACTACATGTGCGGACACCACGTCCAATAATCTGTTCTATTAGATTTAAATTATACCACGGTTCCATTATGTGTATTTGGCGTATATTCTTGAAATCAATGCCTTCGGCACCAGTTTTGGATATTAATACTACCTTTATTTTTTCTCCGTTCTTATTGTCTTCATTAGTCAATGCTTTTAAATCGCCAACACTATCTGGCGATAATCCCTTTTCTCCCGTTATCATTGTGTATGTTGCTGGTTGAAATGAATTATTATTTTGTAATTCTTCATTTTCACTTCCGCTTTGTTCAGTTAATGTCATTGCATCAATCGGACTTCTTGGAGCCTTTTTAAATAATGACGACGCCTTGCTACCAAATCGTCTAAACCCCATTTCTTCCAATGCTAATGCCATTGGAATTAAACCACCATCTATATACTGACTATATATCAACACTATACCATTTGAATTGGTTATTCTATCCGTGATATTTTTAATTTTGCTACTGTATTTTTCTATCTCACTTGGTGCAAAAATTCGCCCGTATTCTTCCGTTTTATATTCAAAATTCTTTTTACTTGGTGGATTTGATGTCTCTGTATACTTCATTATCCGCTTTAATCCATTTCCACCAATTAATGATTTCGAATCAAACGTCGCTTTTGTTTTTATAGGTTTGGCTATTTTTTCCTCTTTATCCTGCTGTATTATATTAATATCGTCTATTGTAGTGATAGGTTCATCGGCTATTGCAGTCATGGATTCATCGGCTATTGCAGTCACGGATTCCTCGGCTATTGCACTCATGGATTCCTCGGCTATTGCAGTCATGGATTCCTCGGCTATTGCACTCATGGCATCATCTTCGCGTTTATTCATATGCAATTTATCTAATTTTTTTGAAGGATATATCATATTTAATGCTAATAACGGCTTTTGCAACATTGTATATCCAAATGATTCCATGTTTTCAAAACTAGGCAAACCTTCCTTATTTGTAGTAGAACTGTTTTTTAATTCATCTATTATATAGTTGTAACCGGTTTCTTGATAACTTCCTATGCCATCTACAAATACATCAATATGTTCCAATGGTTGAACAATGGGTTTTCCATTTAATTGTCTTCTTGGATAAGATAAACTGCTCTTTTCATTATTAAACGTATGTTCCGGTGCAAACATGGAAGGAAATATTCTATACGGAAATGTATATGGATTTTCACCACGTACAAATGATACGTAACCGGTACTCTTTCTTTTTATAATCTCTTCGCCTACGTTATTCCCATCTTTATCTATTAATAAATTTCCATTCTTATCAAATACATCACTTATCTCTATGGTTGAACGTCCATCATTTAAATTCATAATATTCAACAACCATACGATTTCTTTATAACTATTATACATTGGGGTTGCCGATAAAAACAATAAACGTAAATTATCTACATGTTTTACCAACTTAAATAGTTCTTGGGCCACGCGTTTATCTGAATTATCCTCTGATATGCGAATATTATGCACTTCGTCAATAATTATGAGCCTATTATTAAAATGCTTTTTCATTCTGCGTTTCATTTCTTGCTTTCTTTTTTTCTCACTCGTTATCTCAACTCCTTCTAATGACGACTTTTTGGTAATATAATTCGCAAATTCTGTGTATCCTAAAAATAAATAACTCAATTGTATTATACGATTTATTTGACGTATTACTTTTTCTTTCGATAACCCTTTCATATTCATTGGATTAATTTCCTTCAGATATTTATTTCCTGTACATGCCCTTAAATTCCACAGACCATCGACTAATTTTAACCTTCTTTCGTCGAATAATTGTAATTTAAAATTTTCCTGTACATTTGGCGATGCCACGATTAATATTCGTTGATTTATTCCTAATTGATTCAAATAATTTCGCATTTCTTCCGCAACTGTAATAGCAGAACACGTCTTACCTGTTCCCAAACCGTGATATAACAATAAACTGTTGTATGGGGTTTGAAAACTCAAAAAATTTCGAACAAACATTTGATTTGTTGATAACTCAAAGTCAGCGTTGCATAATTTTTCTGCTTGCTCCTCTATATCATATATGGAACCGTCGTACTTGGTATCATTAAATTCCTTTTTTTCTGCTATTTTTATATTGAATTGCGGATCATTTAAATTTGGATACAAATATTCATGTGTCTCGCCTTTTTTTTCTAATTCAGTGCGTTCTAACAACTCCTTTTTTAACAAAAAATTATTGTATTCTTTATCACTATAATCATCCACGTTAACAAATTTTTCTTCATAGACCTCTTTTATGTTTTTTTTTGTTATATCTTGTTTTTTTGCATCTTGCTTTTTTGCATCTTGCTTTCTTGATTTCATATTCTACTATATATTATATTTGATTATAATATATAATTTTTATCTAATTTTCTTATCTCTTTTCCAACATCGAATTGTCTAAATGACCGGGGGTAATTTAGTTTTCAAATTTGTCTCATCTAATACAGTCTATATGTATGCAATACGTTATTTATTTTAGTCAGAATATCTTTCTTTTCTAAATTGTATGGGCGCATCGTATTCATGCAATCTTCATACGTCATCCAACGAATTTCGCTTATTTCGGTTTCCTCATAGACAGATGATATCGGTGTATCTGCATCCATATATCCTACAAAATATTTATGGTTATATGATTTTAAATTAGACCCTGTAAATATTTCTTCATATGGCATTATATTTTTTATCAGTTTTATATTCGATTTTAGATATCCTGTTTCTTCCTCGAATTCTCTAAGAGCACAATTCAAGTCTTTCTCATGATAATTTCGTCTTCCCTTTGGAAACCCCCATTCAGGTTGTACCCAATTGGTTTTACTATTATTTATCATGTTTTCTAATTCAGATATTTCTTGTCCTTCCCTCACAATACGCAATTCTTCTATTTTATCTTTCGACGTCTTTTCTTCGCATCGATAATGTATTCCTATTTCTTCTCCCCATAAATATCTCCATAATTCTAAAAATGTCTTTGTTTTTAAGTACTCCTTTTCTTCATTCGTCATCTCGTCTACTATATTTTGTAAATAATCCGTATTGTTTATAGGATACTTTCCTCTCATAAACTCTACAAACCCTAAACTATGTCTTCGTTTTACCATTAAAAACTGGAATTTATTATTCACTACTCTAAATACAATTAATCCTATACTTATAATCGGGTGCTTACATGTATGAAAAGCATGTCCGGTCTTGCCGCAATTATTACAATATTTATATGATGATTTATTTTGATGAATTAAACTCATTGTTATATGTTTAGTTATCTATCTTTTTATATCATTTCATTGTAATGACATTACAACTAGATGCAAATGTATGGGGACCACATTATTGGTTCTTTCTTATGACAATTGCTATTTCTTATCCGACCAAGGCAAATGAAGTTACACGAAAAAAATACTATGATTTAATTAATAATTTTCCATTGTTTATACCTGTTCCAAAAATGGGGAACTCATTTAGTAAATATTTAGATAAATATCCAGTAACCCCTTATTTAGAAACACGTTCTTCCTTTATGAAATGGGTTCATTTTATACATAATAAAATTAATGTTGATCTAGGTAAAGATGAAGTTACCTTCACAGATGCATTAAATTCTTATTATGATTTATATAAACCAAAGGAAATTGTATTGCGTGAAGAAATCAAATATAGAAAAAATTTGCTTTTTGCGGTTATTTTAGTAGCATTATTACTACTTAGTTATTACCTACATGCTAGATAATATACATATTCTAAATGTGTCTATGACTATACCAGTGTATGTATGTATTTTTTATTTCTCACCAATCTATAATGTATACAAAAAAACGTAATAATTACAAGGGAAAACAAATATATAAAAAACAAAATCATTCCACAAAACGTAAACCCGTCTATACTGTTAAACGTTCTGATAAACGTTCCAAAAAAGGTGGCGAAGTTATTACATCGGGGGGGTTTGGATGTATATTTAAACCTGCGCTAAAATGCAAATATAGCAAAAAACGAAAAAACGGTGTTAGTAAAATGTCAATAAAAAAATATACTAGTCAAGAAATGAAAGAAATTCTACACATTAAAAATAAACTCAAACATATACCTAATTATGATAAACTCTATTTGTTAAAAGATATACAACGATGCGAACCAGACAAACTAACACAAACAGATCTTATTAATTTTGATAAAAAATGTTCAGCACTTACTAGATATAATATTAACGAACAAAATGTGAATGATAATCTTGATAAACTCAATATTATTAATATGCCATATGGGGGCATTAGTCTTCGCGAATGGTTGCTTGAAGGTGGGACGATTAATGTTGATAAAATAAAACAATTAAACCAAATGGTTGTACACTTATTTAAAAATGCGATTGTTCCTATGAATAATAGTCTTGTAATTCACAATGATTTAAAGGATCAAAATGTGCTCGTTGATTCTGAATTAAATACACGAATTATTGACTGGGGATTGGCAGCAGTTGTAAAGAATAATGCAATACCAGATGAAGTATGGAACAGACCATTACAGTTTAATACTCCTTTTTCAGCAATGATATTTACTGACAGATTTACAAAAGCATATACCGATTTTTTACTAGCAGTTCGTAACAAAGATGAAGAATTTAATGAAAATAGTGTTAGAAACTTTGTTATTACTGAATACGTTTCTTCTGGGCATAAATATTTTGGCGATTCCGACGATAATACAAAAATATTTTCTATGATTTTTAAAAATAGTACTTCGTCTAGTAATTCTGTAGGTGGAAGTAAAAAAAATCGTAATCGTAACCGTAGTACTAGTAACAGTACTCCTAGTAACAGTAGTAATGGCGAAAATACAATCACCAGTTCAGGGCATACACTATATTATTTATCAAATTATATTACTAATATTTTGATGGATTATACAGATAGTAAATATGTTTTTCACATGACTGATTATTTTATGAAAGGATATTTACATAACAGTGACGTGTTTGGTATTATGACTACCTACTACACGTTTTTTAACAAAGAACGGATTAATCTGGACATTCATGAAAATAAATATTCGCAATTTTTGAATCAATTACGTAACATTTTAGTTGATTTCATTTTTACAAACGGATCTTCACGAATAAATACCGAGAAATTATGCGACGAAATTATATTATTGAGCACGAATTTTTTGTAATTTTTCATTTTATTATATTTTAGTATAGTATAACCATGCCCCAATACACTGATTCATCTACAGGACTTACATGGAACTATACTTTAGATTCTAGTAATAATGCAACAATTGGTACGGGTTCTAACAGTAGTGCCACAACTTTAGGAGCAATATTAAGTGGAGTAATTACGATTCCTAAAAAAGTAGACGGATATACTGTTACTGGTATTGGCTCAAATGCCTTCTATAAATGTACCAGTTTAACTTCAATTGATTTATCTGGAACACAGGTTGAAACCATTGGCGAATATGCCTTCTTTCTTTGTGCCAGTTTAACTTCACTTGATTTATCTGGAACACAGGTTACAACCATTAATGGCCGTGCCTTCTATCTATGTACCGGATTAATTTCAATTGATTTAGGTAATTCGGTTACAAGCATTGGCTCATATGCCTTCTATAATTGTACCGGTTTAACTTCAATCACCATTCCTGATTCGGTTACAACCATTGTCTCAGGTGCCTTCACTAAATGTACCAGTTTAACTTCAATTACAGTTGATGCTAACAACAATTCATTTAGTGATATCAATGGTGTTTTATTTAATAAAGATCAGAGCACATTAATTCAATATCCTATAGGTAAGACAGCAACTAGTTATACGTTTCCTGATTCGGTTACAACCATTGGCTCATATGCCTTCTTGTCATGTTCCACTTTAACTTCAATTCATTTTCCTAATTCGCTTACAACCATTGGGCGGTATGCCTTCTATAAGTGTTCCAGTTTAACTTCAATTGATTTATCTGGAACACAGGTTGAAACCATTGACTATGCTGCCTTCCGTTCATGTTCCAATTTAACTTCAATTGATTTAGGTAATTCGCTTACAACCATTGACAGGCTTGGCTTCTATCAATGTTCCAGTTTAACTTCAATCACCATTCCTGATTCGGTTACAACCATTGTCAATTATGCCTTCTTTAATATCGGTTCTCCTTCCACTGTTTACGTGAAAGACGTTGACCCTAACGATGCTTATACCATGACAACATTACAAACTACAATAAGTGGTAAAATTACTGGAACTGTCACGTATGAACAATGGGTCGCACCTAACTACGCTCCCAACACACCAACATTATCTGATATTAGTTGCAATGAGAATACGAATACACCTTATACTGCTACTGTCAGCGCCACTGATGATAACGGGGACTCTTTAACCTTTGATTTGAGCGGAGCAGATGCTGCTGATTTCACCCTAACTGGAACAACATTAAGTGCAAACGATGTATTTGATTTCGAAACAAAAACAACATATAATATCACTATCACAGCATCCGACGGTTCATTGAATACTTCTGCTGATTTCACAATTACCGTGAATAAT
>Ga0233426_10003898_pt1 | contig 11465 bp, 8 predicted proteins | sample SI_118_April2016_6_FD_179875 | JGI IMG/M metagenome (GOLD analysis project Ga0233426, IMG submission 179875) | Seawater microbial communities from Saanich Inlet, British Columbia, Canada - SI_118_April2016_10_MG | ecosystem: Environmental > Aquatic > Marine > Inlet | place: Canada: British... | reverse complement strand
TTCTCTGGTCTCATTTGCGGGAAGAATAGTACTTCTTGTATCGACTGATTGTTTGTGAGATACATGATTAATCGGTCCATACCAATCCCTAATCCTGAGGTTGGTGGCATCCCGTACTCTAAAGCTCTTAAGAAATCTTCATCGATAAAATTAGATGCTTCATCATCACCTCTTTCTGCCAATTTTAGTTGTGCTTCAAAACGTTCTCTTTGGTCTATTGGGTCATTTAATTCCGAATAAGCATTCGCGACCTCTTTACCACATATCATCAATTCAAATCGTTCTGTTAACTCAGGATTGTCTCGATGTTCCTTGCATAAAGGAGACATTTCTTTGGGATAATCTGTAATAAAAGTTGGTTGAATGTAATTCCCCTCACATTTTTCTCCGAACATTTCATCAATTAATTTCCCCTTACCCATCGTATTATCTACTTCAATATTCATCTCAATTGCAGCAGCTCTCAGTTCCTCTTCTGTTTTACCTGTGATATCGAATCCTGTGAAATTTTTAATAGATTCTGCCATGGTAATTCTTGGAAATGGAGCTTTAAAACTTACTTGGTGTTTTCCAAATGTAATATCAGTCGTTCCATTTACCTGTATGGCACAATATTCTAATAATTTTTCTGTGAAATCCATCATCCAATTGTAGTCCTTGTAAGCTACATAAATTTCCATAGCCGTAAATTCTGGATTATGAGTTCGGTCCATACCCTCATTTCTAAAGTTTTTGGAGAATTCATACACACCATCAAAACCACCTACAATCAATCGCTTCAAATACAATTCATTCGCAATCCTCATATAAAGAGGGATGTCTAATGAGTTGTGATGTGTTTCAAATGGTCTTGCTGCAGCACCCCCTGCGATAGGCTGTAATACTGGTGTTTCAACTTCAAAGTACCCCTTCTCATTAAAAAAGGTACGCATTGCATTAAATAATTTTGTTCGTTTGACGAAAACATCTTTGACATGTGGATTGACAACTAAATCCGCATATCGTTGGCGGTAACGTAATTCTGGATCATTGAATTCATCATAAGTATTACCCTCACTATCCGTCTTTGGTAGGGGTAATGGTTTTAAGGCTTTGCTTAGTAGTTTAAAACTAGTCGTTCTTATGGATATTTCCCCTACTTGTGTTTTAAAGAGTGTACCTTCGATACCAATGAAATCTCCTAAATCTAATAATTTTTTAAAGACTTCATTGTATAATGTTTTGTCTTCATTGGGACATAGTTCATCTCTATTTAAGTAGATTTGAATTCTCCCTTCAGCATCTTGTAATTCAGCAAATGAAGCTTTTCCTTGAATCTTCTTTCTCATTAAACGTCCTGCAAGAACAACTTTTTTGTCTTCTTGGTATTGATCTTTTATCTCCTTAGAATTAATATCTACAGGGAATAATTCTGCTGGATATGGATTGATTCCAAGAGTTCTTAGCTTATCAAGTTTTTCTCTTCTTACAATTTCTTGTTCTGATAATTGCATGGTACGTATAATTTATAGGATGAATTTATCGCTTGCAAAGATACCGAATGCAAAATGATTTTTAAATAATTATTATTATTCTTTACGCATCCTTTGTTTGGAATTATAAAATTAAAGTTTCCAATTGTATTGATGTTGTATAATGAATCTATTTTTCTATATTTGCAATGTGTTGTTTTGATGCTTTTAGAAAAAAGCATTTTGGTTTTGTTGAACCAGTGGAAAGCTTCCCTCATTTAGGGTTGCTTTTTTTTTGCTTTTTAAATAGAGATTATAATTTGCTTCTAAACTTAAAGTAGTTGAGAATAAGAAATGAAAACAATACGCATCGTTAGGCCAATGAATTTTAGACTTTTTAAAGTATGCTTTAGACGTTTAAGTGCTTTTCTAGAAGCACTTAAATCATCAATAGTTTCTTTTGTAGATACTACTCTAAACAGTCTAAGTATTTTTACTTGGTGAAAATTAGTTTAGGAATAAGCTTAAAGGGTATCGGTGGTGTCTATTTGGTTTTGATTAAGTTTTCCGGGCCTATTATCCCAAAGATATTGTCTTTGTAAAAGGCTTATAAGGTAATAGGGATTTTTGAAGAATTCATTTCTTAATCAATGAGAATAATCTTAGTTAGTGATGACTAAAAATATTCCAATCCAACATAGCGGAGGCTCGGTAGTGATAGGGAGGTTTGATCTGGCAATTCCAGTATTTTATATATAGTCATTGGTTTTGTATGTTTGGTAGAATACTTGTTTCAATTTATCTTAATCGCTTGTGTATAAAAACCACGAATCATGTTTGTAAAAAGGATATTTTCTTAATTATGTAAAAATTGTTGTATTTTTCAGTGTCAAACTATAGAAATGATTTTTAAATATTTAGTAGTTGTAGCGTGTTTGCTAATGTTCAATTCATGCGACTATGTTCGTAATACTATCGGAATAGGATTTTCTAATGTCCCAATGGATACCATAGTTGATTATTCTACGGTTGATGAACTCCCTGTCTTTCCTAAATGTACATCTTTGGTGGATACTACTGAAAAAAACCGTTGTTTTGTAAATAATTTGTACAATCATTTCTCCGAGTCATTACTAAGAAAAACGTTTCGTATATCAGAAGGCATCCATGAAACGGTTGTAGTAAAAATTAGGATAGACAAAAAAGGAGTGGTTAGTTTGATGTCTATTGAGTCTTCGCATAAGGTAAAGGAAGCGATACCGACTTTGGAAAATCGTATCCAAGAGACAGTTGTGAGTTTGCCTAAATTATTTCCGGCGCTAAAAAGAGGGATTCCTGTTCAAACAGTTTTTGAATTACCGATTGTCCTTGAATTACAATAGAGATGTTTATGAAGACATCCCTATTGTTGTATTTAGTTCAAAAGTTTCCAAATGGCATCTTTTAATTCCATGATTCCAATGTGAGCTACTGAAGAGAAGAATAGAGTATGCACATCTTCTGGTAATTCTTTTTCGATTTCTTCCTTCAATTCCTGGTCGAGCATGTCACATTTTGAAATGGCAAGGATTCGATCCTTATCTAATAATTCAGGATTGTGTTTTTTCAATTCATTCAAAAGAATGCTATATTCGTTCCTGATATCATCAGAGTCCGCGGGAATTAAAAAGAGAAGTGCTGAATTACGTTCAATATGTCTTAAGAAACGATGCCCCAATCCTTTTCCTTCTGAGGCTCCTTCTATAATACCAGGGATGTCGGCCATGACAAAACTTTGGTGATTTCTATAATCAACAATTCCTAAATTGGGTTTTAAGGTGGTAAACGCATAATCGGCTATCTTCGGTTTTGCAGCAGTGATTGTGGATAATAGGGTAGATTTACCAGCGTTTGGGAAACCAACCAAACCAACATCTGCCAATAGTTTTAACTCTATTTGAAACCAACCTTCTTCACCGGGAAGTCCAGGTTGTGCATATCGGGGAGTCTGATTCGTAGCAGACTTAAAATTCCAGTTACCCAAGCCACCTTTTCCTCCTTCACATAAAATCTTCTCCTCTTGATCATTTGTAATTTCGAAGATAATTTCTTGCGTCTCAATATCACGAACAATGGTACCAAGTGGAACTTCAAGATATTTATCTTCTCCATCAGCTCCGGTGCTTCTACTTTTGCTACCATGTCCTCCTTTGTCGGCGCGAGTGTGCTTAAGAAAACGTAAATGGTGTAAGGTCCACATACTTTTATTTCCTCTCAGAATGATGTGACCACCGCGTCCTCCATCACCACCATCAGGACCACCTTTGGTAATAAACTTTTCTCGATGTAAGTGCGTAGACCCACCGCCACCATCTCCCGAAGATGCGTATATTTTAATATAGTCTATAAAATTTCCGTCTGTCATGATTTCGATGGTTTAATGGTACGCTAAGTACGTAGAGCGAATTATTGTAATGTGTCGATTACGTTTGAGATTAAATCGGTAATTCCTTCAACAGAACCAACTCCATTTATCCCGTAATATTTGTTTTGTTTGTCGTAATACTCTTTTACAATGGCCGTTTTGGTGTTGTATTCGTTAAAACGATTTCTTATTTTAGATTCGTCTTGATCATCTGCACGACCCGAAACTTTTCCTCTCTCTAGTAATCTTTCTACTAAGATGTCTTCTTCAACCTCCAAAGCAATCATACCATTAATAGTGGCGCTTTTTGTGGCTAGAAAAGAATCTAATTCTGCTGCTTGAGATTCTGTCCTAGGAAAACCATCGAAAATAAAACCATTTGCATCTGTATTTTTATTTACTTCTGCTTTTAGCATGTTGATGGTAACTTCATCAGGAACCAAATTACCGTTATCGATATAAGATTTTGCCAAAAGTCCTAATTCTGTTTCATTTTTTATATTGAAACGGAATACATCTCCTGTAGAAATATGAACCAAACTGTATTTGTCTTTTAATACTTCTGCTTGCGTCCCTTTACCTGCTCCAGGAGGTCCGAATAATACGATGTTTTTCATTTTTATGATTTTAATAATTTATAAATATCGGGAAGATTTCTTCCCAAACCGTCATAATCCAATCCATACCCAACGATAAAATTATCAGGTATTTCAAAGGCAACGTAATCTATTTCTAATTCCTTTTTGTAAACTTCAGGTTTGAAGAATAAACTCACGATTTTAAGATCTTTCGGCTTTTCCTCTCCTAAAATCTCATAAATCTTTTGAAGTGTGGTTCCTGTATCAATGATGTCTTCCAGGATAACTACTGTTCTGTTGGTAAGGATTTCATTGATGCCTAAAAGTTGTTTTACTTTTCCTGAAGTTTGCGTCTTTTCATAAGATGCTAATTTTATAAAAGAAACTTCACAAGGACCCTCATAGGCTCTTATAAAATCGGCTGCAAAGATAAATGCGCCGTTAAGGATGCTGATAAATAGTGGCGTTTCTCCATTTAGGTCTTTTTTTAGCTGTTGTGCTAATCCATGTACTGCATTGCCTATTTTATCACGGTCGATAAAAATATCAAAATGCTTATTATGTATTTTAATAGGTCCCATTGATCAGTATCTTATTACGTTAAAAATAACAGAAAACCGTCCCCAATTAAATTAGGGACGGTTTACCATAGATATATGGTATATATTATTTACGCTTTTTTTCTTTTTTTGAAGCGGATGTATCAAACATTATTGGAGAGGCCACAAACAATGATGAGTATGTACCTACCAGTACTCCGATAATAAGTGCAAACATAAATCCTTTTATTGAGTCTCCTCCAAATAAGAAAATTGCTAACAATACAATTAAAGTGGTTAATGAAGTATTGATAGTTCTTCCTAGAGTACTACTCAACGCTTTATTTACAACATCATTGTATTTCCATCCTTCATGTAGTTTAGAGTATTCTCTAATTCTATCAAAAATAACTACGGTATCGTTTAATGAATATCCAACAACGGTTAATATGGCAGCAATAAATGATTGTCCTATTTCCATATCGAAAGGCATAAATTTATATGCGATCGAAAAGATAGCCAATACAATTAACACATCATGGAATACGGCAACTACAGCTCCTAAACTATATTGCCATTTTTTAAATCGAAGCAAGATATATAAGAAGACTACAAATAAAGAAGCTATAATTGCCCACGTTGCCGCGTCTTTAATATCATCCGCAATCGTTGGTTCAACTTTAATAGCATTGAAAACTCCAATGGTTTGGCCATCAAAACCACCATTAAATTCTTCTAGTGTAGTTCCATCAGGTAAGAAATCTTTGACTCCTTCATACAAAGCAGTTTGTACTTCTTCATCGACTCTTTGCCCTTCTTCGTCAATTCGAAACTTTGTAGTAATTTTTAGTTGGTTGTTGGTTCCATAGGTTTTTACCTCAGGAGAACTCTCAAATACCGTTTTCAAACTTTCGGCAACTTCAGAAGAGTTCATAGGCTGTGCGAAGCGCACGACATAAGAACGACCTCCAACGAAATCTACTCCAGAATTCAATCCGTTTGTAAATAAAGATGCTATTCCTAAAACTAAAACAGTTCCTGAAATCGTGTACATCAATTTACGACGTTTTAAAAAATCGATATTGATAGCGGTAAACCATTTTTTCGTCATTCCTGTATTGAACGTTAACGTTTGTCCTTTTCCAGAATAAGCATCGATAAATAGACGAGTAATAAAGATTGCCGTAAATAACGAAGTGGCAATACCGATCATTAAAGTGGAAGCAAAACCTCTAATAGGCCCTGTTCCAAAGACAAATAAAATCAATCCTGTTAACAACGTGGTAATATTCGCGTCCAAGATGGAAGATAACGCATTGCTAAATCCATCACGAATCCCTTCTTGTAAACTTTTTCCTCTTGCCAATTCTTCTTTAATACGTTCGAATATCAATACATTGGCATCAACAGACATTCCTATAGTTAATACAATACCGGCAATTCCTGGCAATGTTAAAACAGCCCCAAAAGCAGAAAGAATTCCGAAAATAAAAAGAATATTAACCAACAAAGCAACGTTGGCAAAGATTCCTGCCTTTCCATAATAGAATACCATCCAAATCAATACTAATAACAATGCCAATACGAAAGATTGTATTCCACTATCGATAGCCTCTTGACCTAAGGAAGGTCCCACGATTTCTGATTGAATTATGTGTGCAGCTGCAGGTAACTTTCCAGCTTTCAGAACATTTGCTAAATCCTGAGCCTCAAGCACTGTAAAGTTTCCTGATATAGAAGTTCTACCTCCTGTAATTGCAGTATTTACTCTAGGTGCTGTATAGACATAATCGTCTAACACAACAGCAACAAATTTCCCAACATTATCTGACGTCATTTTTGACCACAATTTAGCCCCACGTGAGTTCATGGTCATGCTAACTTCTGGGTTGGTTCCTAGTTGGTCGTATTCCTGACTTGCATTAATGATAACGTCTCCTTGAATTGGAGCTTCATCTTTTCTGTTTGATTTGATAGCATATAAGTTGATTACCTCAGTATCCTTAATAGGTTTTGCATCCCATAAGAATTTTACATGTTTCATTTCAGGAGATAATAGTTCCCTAACTTCTTTTAGAGCTAAGTATTGGTTAACCTTAGCGGTGTCTATGACAGCAGCGGTAGCTATTATGGAGCTTATTTCATTTTGACTTCTAGGAATTCTAGGGTACAAAACAGAAAATAAATCAGTCGTTTTTTTTGTTGCTGTGGAATCTTTAACTTCTCCTAATAAATCGTCTATTTCACTTGTAGATTCCTCCTCTGTTAAACTGTCTTCTGTACTTTCTTCCTTGAAAAGCTCAATCACTTTTGCGTTTGCAGAATATAAAAACTGAGCGGTTTCTTGATTCGAGTAAACTTCCCAAAACTGTAATTCCGCTGTAGATTGTAGAAGTTTTTTTACACGTTCTATATCTTTGGCACCTGGTAGTTCAATCAATATTCTACCTGAATTTCCTATTCTTTGTATGTTTGGCTGCGTGACTCCAAATTTATCGATTCGGCTTCTTAGCACTTCAAACGCTGTGTTTATAGACCCACTAATTTCTCCGCGAATGGCAGATTTAGTTTCTTCATCTGTTTTCTGAAAGTTTATTTTGTCTCTTAAAGATTTGTTTCCAAAAATATCAGGAGCATTTAATTTGTCATCTCCGGTAGCAAGCTTGTCAAATTCTGTAAAAAACAAATCTAAATAAGGAGCAGTACTATTTTTTTGAGCAATCGAAGCTGCCTGTAATGCATTGTTAAATGTTTCATTTTTTGAGTTATTGGACAATCCAATTAATATGTCCTTAACGGATACTTGTAAAGTTGCGTTAATACCACCTTTTAAATCAAGACCTAGGTTCATTTCCTTGTCTTTGATATCATTGTAACTAAAAGTTACTCCGAAATTATCAAAAACGTTTAAGTTCGCAACAGAATCAAGGTAGATTCTTTCAAACTTTGCTAAAGCTCTACCGTCATTGTCTGGAGCATTTGCAATGGCATATTCTTTAGCTTCATTTTCTACACCACCAGCTAACCAAGTAAAAGATAATTGGTATAAACTAACTATTCCAAATAGTATTGCGAATAGTTTTATTAGTCCTTTGTTTTGCATTCTCTATAGTCTTAAATTTTATAAACGTGCAAATATAGTATTTCAAACATGAAAAGACAATTATTTAGTATTTAAAATTTAAACACATGATTTAGTGGTTTTTAGTGATGTATTTGTTGTTTTATTGTTATTTCAATATGCAGTTCTGTTTTACAAATAGATTGGGAATACTAATTTTTAGGTGTTTGAATTCTTTATTTTCGATTTCGGAATTCCCTTTGTGGTTTTTCAAATAGATGTGTTTTTATGTCTAACTTTTAACTGATAATTCGTTTCATTTCTTTGCGATAATCTGAAGGGCTCCAGCCTGTGTTTTTTTTGAAGATTTTATTAAAGTGAGAGAAATTATTAAATCCGCTATCGAAACAAATATCGGTTATACTAGTCGGTTTTTCAGCGAGTAATTTTGATGCATGTACAATTCTATATTCATTTACTAAAACGGTAAATGTTTTTCCGGTTACTTTTTTTATGTACCTGCAAAAAGAAGGAGGTGTCATGTTGATTTCTTTTGCGATATCTGCAAGGCTTATATTGGTTGTGAAATTGTTAGTGATGAATTTGAATATCTTGTCGACACGATCATTATCTTGTTGGTAGACTTCCATGGCAAAATCCTGTGCGTTGAGTAGGTTGTAATTTTCGGTGGTTGCTAGTTCGTTAAGGATCTCAATAAATGTGACCAGTCTTTTGATTCCTTTTAGGTTGATTAGATTGGTTATTTTAGGTCCAACTTCTTTTTTTACTTGTGGATGGAAAACAATCCCCTTTTTTGCTTTTTCAAATAGTTTTTGAATCGCGTTTGTTTCCGGGAGATTCAAGAACTCGTCCCCAAGAAAATTAGGTTTCATTTGAACAATGGTCTCAGATCCATTGATAGTCAAACGGTTGGTAAACCCCATATGAGGTAGGTTTGATCCAATTAAAATAAGTTGACTATTTTTAAAATAGGAGATGTGATTTCCGATATGTCTTTTTCCTCCACCATGGTTCACATACACCAATTCTATTTCGGGATGAAAATGCCAAAATTGAAATCGGTCTTTTACCGATTCCTCGTAATGATGTATCAAAAATGAACTGCCAAAATCGGGTTCTATTTTCTTGAATGTAGGTTTGTTTGTGATCATTCCCTTTTTTGTATCAAAAATAGAAAAACCGTCTCTTTTTCTATGGTATTTTGCCGTCTATTTTGCTTTTGAAAACGTTGTAGGTTAAAAAAACACAGATATTAGGCAATTATGATGATGTTTTTTACTCTAAAACGGTTGTATCTTTGTTGTATCGTTAAAGATATGTTTGAGTTTGTTTATAGAACGTTCGGAGTGGTTACCAACAAGTACAAGACAAATGTTTTAGGATATGTTTTTAATATATTGGTTTAAGTTTAGTTGAAAAAGGAATAATCGCAAAGATTATTCCTTTTTTTTTGGCATGATTACCTTCTTATATAAGAAACAAAACTATACGGAAAGATGTTTTTTTCATCTGCCTCAAATCTTTCTCGTTTGGTTTCTTTCCAAATTGAAAGATCAATTTTTGGAAAATAGACGTCTGCTTCGAATGTTTGATGTACTTCTGTAATGTCTAAACGATGTACCATTTCTATAGCTTCGTTGTATATTTGCGCTCCACCAATGATAAATGGGTTCTCGTCTTCTTTTACAATTTCTAAGGCTTCAGCAATTGAATTTACAATAATACACCCCTCAGCTTGGTAGGCTTTGTTTCTTGTGATGATTACAGTGGTTCTATTTGGTAATGGTTTCCCAATGGATTCATAGGTGTTCCTTCCCATAATGATATGATGACCTGTAGTAGTTTTTCTGAAACGGATTAAATCTGCAGGTAAGTGCCAAATCAAATCATTGTCTTTTCCTAAAGCGTTGTTTTCTGCTATAGCAGCAATTATTGTCGTCATTCCGTTTGTGTAAGTTTATTTTTGATGGTGCTAATGTAGCTAATATTTACGATATTAAAAATTACGATTACTGTATGAGTTTATGTTGGTGGCAGGGTAATTAGGTTTGTTTGCAACAACCATAAAAGCTATTGGCAAACTATAGTTTACAGATACAGGTGCGCCGTTTGACATGGCAGGGTATACCATTTTAGGAATTGATTGTATGACTCGTCTGGTTTCTTTGGTAAGTGTTGGGTGTGGTGATTTAATTTTAATATTAGTTAGATGCCCCTCTTTGTCAATTTGAAACTTACATATTATAGATTTCTTACCAGGACTTAAGTGTAGACTATTTGCAAGTTTTGGATTAAATTTATTGTTGATGTGCAAACGAATCCCTCTTGAAAAACATTTTTTTAATTCCTGCGTTGTTTTATACTTTTCACAATTTTTGAATATTGGTATTCTCTCATATGAAATATGGCTACTTGCTTTAACAATAGCTTGGTTGTTTTCAAACGCTAAAGTTTGCATGGTGTAAGTGTTCGAAAGCGATAAATCTTCAGTATTAATTAGTTTTTCTGAGGGGTATTTTTCTAGTATAGAGATCAATTCTTTCTCAACGGTTTTTGATCTTGCATTTGTTTTGATGTTTGTAAGTTGCTTTTTCTCATCTATATTAAAAGAAATGAGTATTCGATCGTTGATATCATTCAGATTTGTTTTTTCGAGGAGGCTGTCAGAGATGTTTTGTTTAATGAAAATAGAGAGGTCATTATCCGTCGTTGGTTTGGATGCTTTACTAAATTTGTTTTTTAATTCATGAAGCAATGGGTTGTAAATAGCATCATGCTCCATGAGGGCTCCTATTTCATCAATAGGACAACTTATGTCCGTTTGATCTTTTAAGTTGATGCTAAAATGACCTGTTGATCCGAGATTGATATTATTTATAAAGGCCGGAGTAATAGGGTTTTTGTATAGTTTGAATATTCTATCAATTTCAAGGTTGTAGCTTTTAGATTTAGATTTTGTTTTTTTAAGTAATTTCCCATTCTTAGAAATCTTATGGTTAATTGTAATAAAGTCTTTGTCGTTACTCGGAATTAGTTTGTTGTCTACATGACATGAAAAATGATTTCTAAGTGCGTCAGAAAGACATTTTTTATTGTCGGGATACTGTTTGTAGTGTGCACATTTTGCAATAGTAGCACTTCTTTCTTGTGAGATGTTGTCGCTGCAATTAAAAATATTTTTTGAGCCTTTTTTTGATATTATTTGTAAGCTGTATTTATACTGTTGGTTGGGCGTGCTACCAACTAGTTTTTGTATCGGGTAGTTTTCGAAAGCACGTTGTAAGGCGCAGTCAAGTTTTTTAGCATTATTGGTGGTTTCGAAATTGTAAATTTCGTCGTTTTTATCGATGCAGAAAGAAGCTCTTAAAATGGGAGCACCTGCATATTTGTAACTTACATCTTTTAGTAATT
>Ga0233426_10003894_pt1 | contig 11475 bp, 8 predicted proteins | sample SI_118_April2016_6_FD_179875 | JGI IMG/M metagenome (GOLD analysis project Ga0233426, IMG submission 179875) | Seawater microbial communities from Saanich Inlet, British Columbia, Canada - SI_118_April2016_10_MG | ecosystem: Environmental > Aquatic > Marine > Inlet | place: Canada: British... | reverse complement strand
TAAGCCTCTAAGTTTTCTTAGAGGCTTTTTTTTGTCCATACTTTTTTGTCCTTGAATGAATCAATAATTCAAAGGAGAATAAGACTATCTTTACACACCAGTTTTCTTCCTAATTGTATTATGGATTTTAAAATTATCTTATCAGATTTCTTGAAATGGCGCGTGAAGCACTTAAGTGATAAGCGTTTTATTGGTATTTTGAGTATTCTTATTGGTGCCGTTATGGGACTAGTTGGAAGTTTATTGAAATTTCTTGTTACTGTTATTGAAGAAGAAGTACGTGAAGGTATTTTAATGGAATACCTTAATTATGTGTATTTTTTATTTCCTCTTTTTGGTATTGCTATTGTAATCTTTTATATCCAATATTTTGTAGCACAAAAACGATTGACTCAAAGTGTTCCTTTTGTTTTGTATTCAATTGGAAAAAGGAAAGCATTTATAAAATCTGTCCATATGTACGGACATTTAATAGCAAGTTCTTTAACTGTAGGTTTGGGTGGATCGGCTGGATTAGAAGGACCTTCGGTTGTTACGGGGTCTGCTATTGGTTCTAATATTAGTCAATTATTCCATTTAAGCCACAAAAGAAAAGTGTTATTGTTAGGATGTGGAGCAGCAGCAGCTGTAAGTGCATTATTTAACAGTCCGATTTCAGGAGTTATCTTTGTGTTAGAAATTATTTTAGTGGATTTAAAGATTACTTTTTTAATTCCATTGATGTTTTCATCGGCAACTGCTTTTATTGTTTCTTGGTTAGTAAGTGATCAGAAAAAATTGTTTGGTGAAGTTTCTCTTGAGAAATTCATGATTAGTGATGTTCCTTTTTATATTTTATTGGGATTAATAACAGGAATAACCTCCTGGTATTATATCACGATGGTAAACAAAATGGAAGATCGCTTTATTAAGTATAAAGGTAAACCATGGCGTAAATTTTTTATAGCAGGTTCTCTATTGGCTTTAAGTATGTTTTTATTCCCGACGCTTTATGGTGAAGGTTATTACACATTAAGACAAATTTTAAATGGGAGTGAAGTTTCTTTATTTAATTCTTCTATTTATACCCATATTCTAAATGTAGGAGAAATAACTGGCGAGTCTTGGCTCCTTATAATATTTTTAATAGGATCCGTGCTCATAGAAGTTTTTGCTTATTCATTTACAAAATTAGCCGGTGGTAATGGAGGTGTATTTGCTCCTTCCTTATTTACAGGAGGTACTCTTGGTTTTATAGTCGCTAGAAGTTTAAATAATTTAGGGATGCATTTGCCGGAAAAAAACTTCACGTTAGTTGGAATGAGCGGAATGGCAGCAGGAATGATGCATGCTCCTTTGACTGCAATATTTTTAATCGCTGAAATTACGGGTGGATATGCTTTGTATATTCCACTAATGATTGTGGTTGGTACTTCTTATGGGACTTCGCATAGATATAATAAGTATTCCTATTTTACAACTCGACTAGCAAGAAATGGTGATTTAGTTGCGCACGACAAAGATCATTCTATTCTTCGTGATATCGGTGTTAAAAAAGTGATAGAAAAGGATCTTGAGAGTGTTTATTCTTCGGGTTCTATTAAAGACCTTGTTGAAGCTATTTCCAAATCAAAAAGAAATATATTTCCGGTTTTAAGTGAAACAGGCGAGCTAGACGGTGTTATTTTATTAGATGATGTTAGACATTTAATTTTTAACCCTGATAAATATACTATTCCATTAAGTCATATTATGCATGCCCCACCTGCAATTGTTGATCATGAAGACAGTTTAGATTCTGTTATGGAGCATTTTGATAAAACACAAGCTTGGAATTTACCCGTGTTAAAAGACGGAAGATACTATGGCTTCTTGTCTAAATCTAAGATTTTTAATGCTTATAGGGAACATCTTGCCAAAAATGATGAAGACGTTTTTTAGAAAAGAGTGCATGTAACTTTATTATACTGTAATAGACTGTGCTACTTTCTTTCATTCACCATAAAAAATCACTATTTTTGATTAACTATCATTTAACCACAACGGTAATATTTTGTTGGCCTTAGTTAGTTATGTAGTCTTTGTCATAGTTAATGGTCAAAGCTTTTTACACTACAAGCTTGAATTTATAAAGAATTAACTCTACTTATTAGAATGGAAAGTTTCAGATCAGAATTAGAAAATTTAGATAATCCAGTAATTGCTCAGGACATCTTAGAATTAGGACAAAAAATTGCAGATTTCAAGGGTGGAAGCTTGGATGAGGAAAAATTTAGAAGTTTACGTTTAGCTAGAGGTGTTTACGGCCAACGTCAAGCTGGAGTTCAAATGATTAGAATTAAAATTCCTTATGGGAAAATGACGACTAAACAATTGAGAAGATTATGCATTGTCTCTGATGAATATTCAAAAGGAAGGTTACATACTACTACTCGTCAGTGTATTCAAATTCATTACGTTAATTTGGACAGAACACCTGAATTATGGGCTGAATTAGAAAAAGATCAAATTACAATAAGAGAAGCATGTGGTAACGCAGTTAGAAACGTTACGGCATCTATAGATGCTGGAATTAATCCTGATGAAGCTTTTGATGTTTCACCTTATGCACACAATATATTTGAGTTTTTCCTAAGACAACCATTTGGTCAAGAATTAGGAAGAAAATTTAAAATCTCTGTTTCTGGAGCAGAGAATGATAATGCTTTTTCATTTATGCATGATGTTGGCTTAATAGCCAAGGTTATAGATGGAGTTAAAGGGTTTAAGGTAATGGTTGGCGGAGGCTTAGGTGCTCAACCAAAAATGGCTGAATGTGCTTATGAATTTATTCCTGCAAATGAAGTAATTCCTTTTATAGAATCATGCGTCAGGTTATTCGACCGTTACGGTGAAAGAGCTAATAGAGCAAAGGCTAGATTAAAGTATTTGTTAGCTGATTGGGGAATGGAGGGCTTGAAGGAAAAGTTAGATGAAATGAGACTTTCATTAACGAACCAAAAATTTGAAATGACTGAAGATGTTCCAAGAGCATATAGTGGTCCAAATTTAAATTATAAGACTGCACCAGAAACTGCAATAGAAGATAAAGAAGCTTACGATATTTGGTATAAGACGAATGTTAAAGATCAAAAACAAGATGGCTTTAAGAGTGTTTATATCAGATTAACTTCAGGTGATTTCTTTACTAATGAGGCAAGGGTTTTAGCTGATTTAGTCGATGATTATGCTGGTGATGATATAAGAATTGGAATTAATCAAGGGCTACAACTACGATATGTTAAGGCTGAGTCTTTAACATATATTTATTCTGTATTGAAGGGAGTAAATATGGTTAAGCCGGGTTTTGATTCCACTATGGATGTTACTTCTTGCCCTGGAACAACGACTTGTAATTTGGGTATTTCTGACAGTACGTTTGTTGCTAAAGAAATGGAAAAGTTCATGGCTGTTAAACATCCTGATTTGGTGTTTAACAACGAAATTAAAATTAAAATTTCTGGATGTATGAATTCTTGTGGTCAGCATTCACTAGCCCAAATTGGATTTCATGGTTCAACTATAAAAGTAAAAGCTACTAAGAAAGTAATGCCAGCACTTCAAGTTTTACTTGGTGGAGGAGCAGTGAAAGATGGTTTAGGAAGAATTTCCGATAAAATTATTAAAATACCTTCAAAAAGAGCATTATTTGGTTTAGATATTATTCTTAAAGAATATCAAAATAATAAAAAAGAAGACGAAAGTTTTAATGATTATTACGATAGAACGGGAAAGATTCATTTTTATGCCTTACTAAAGCCTTTAACTGATCTTTCTGAAGTTAAAAATGAAGAATTTGTGGACTGGGGAAGCTCTGATGCCTTTATCAAAGCAATTGGAACTGGAGAATGTGCAGGTGTTGTTATTGATTTGGTAGCTACTTTATTAATGGATGTTGAAGAAAAGATTATGCTTTCTAAAGAAGCTCTTGATCAAGGTTTATATCCTGATTCTATACATCACAGTTATTCATCTATGGTAAATGGCGCAAAAGCTTTATTAACTGGTTATGGAGTAAAGAACAATCAATTAAATAAAGTAGTAACTAACTTTGATGAAACAGCTGTGAATTCTGGTGATGTTAAAATTGAAGGTTCGTTTAATGATCTTGTTTATCAAATTGATAAAAATAAACCAAGTAAAGAGTTTGCTGAAAAATTTTTAATAGATACAAGAGACTTTTATGATAAACTTGTTGCCTTAAGAAAAAAGCAATTAGAATCAGCTGAAGCATAAAAAAAATAAGGGAGATTTATTCTACCCTTTTAATTTTTTAATATTGAATGATACGTTAAAACATATTGAACCAAAACTTGTACTTGTTGGAGCAGGTCCTGGAGATCTTGATTTGATTACTGTAAAAGGAGTCAAAGCAATAGCTAATGCGGATGTGATTTTATACGACGCATTGGTAGATAAGTTATTATTAGAATATGCTAAGAACTCTGCTATCAAAATTTTTGTAGGTAAAAGAGGCGGTAGAGATTATATTAAACAAAGTGAAATCAACGAATTAATAGTCAAAAATGCTTTACAGTACGGTTGTGTTGTAAGGTTAAAAGGTGGTGATCCATTCGTGTTTGGAAGAGGACATGAAGAAATAGAATACGCTCAAAACTTTGGACTGAAAACAGAAATCGTTCCTGGGATTACTTCAGCGATTTCGGTACCTGAACTGCAGGGGATTCCTGTTACTAGAAGAGGCGTTAGTGAGAGCTTTTGGGTAATTACGGGTTCTACAAAAGAAGGTAAATTAAGTAAGGATTTGGAGCTTGCTGCTCAGAGTACAGCAACTGTTGTTGTATTGATGGGAATGCGAAAATTAACTCAAATAGTAGCATTGTATACTAAATTAGGACTGGGGGAAACAGCTGTTGGAATTATTCAAAGTGGAAGTACATTTAAAGAAGAATCTGGATTTGGAAGAATAGAAGATATTATGGATGTCGTATCAGAAAAAGGTTTGAAATCTCCGGCTATTATTATAATTGGAAGTGTCGTGGAAACCCATCCCGAAATGGCTAAATTACTTGCAGAAGTAAACTATTAAAATTAATTAAATATCAAAAATCAAAATACACTATACCCTATTTTTCTAAAACTTGATAAGTTAGATTTACTTATAGTTGGCGGAGGCAATGTTGGACTAGAAAAGGTAACTTTTATTTTAAAAAACTCACCTAATGCTCGGATCACAATGGTTGCTACTTTTTTTAAGAAGGAACTTAAAGAGCTTGTTAAAAACTTTAATGTTTCTTTAATTGAGAGAAGTTTTGATATCGACGATTTAATTGGACGTGACATTGTTATTTGTGCTACAGATAGTTATGAGTTGCATCAGCAAATTGTTGAACTAAATAAAAAAAGCCAAACATTAACAAACGTTGCTGATACACCTGAACTTTGTGATTTCTATTTAGGGTCAATTGTTTCAAAAGGTGATTTGAAAATTGCGGTTTCGACCAATGGTAAATCTCCAACTCTCGGGAAAAGAATAAGACAATATTTGGAAGATGCGTTACCTGACAATACACAAGAAATTATTGACGGATTGAAATCATTCCGTGATACTTTAAAAGGAGACTTTGCCAGTAAAGTAAAGGCTTTAAACGAAGTGACAAAGAAATTAAGCGATAGAGAAGACTAATTAATAAGTTTGAAAATATTATTAATTTAAATTAATAATAAGTTAGGATTTGAATTTATTAACTTTGTATCATCATAATAAAACAGTTTGATTGTTTATATGAATTTAGAAGAATTAAATAAAAAATACAAAGCATTATCTCCAAAAGAGAGAATAGCTGAGTTGTATAGAGATTTTGATCAGTCAAAAATTTTATACACATCATCTTTCGGAACAACTGCTGCTCTTCTATTAAAAATGGTTCCTGAGGTAAACCCCGATCAACCTATTTATTTTCTTGATACCACTTATCATTTCGTTGAAACACTTGATTATAAAAAAGAATTAATATCCAAATTGGGTATTAGTGTTATTGACGTTTTTCCTGAAGACTGGAAAAATGAGTTTACCAAAAAAGATAAAACTTGGACTATTGATCAAGACTTATGTTGTTCAATAAATAAAGTTGAGCCTATGGATAAACTTAAGGAAGGACAAGGTGTTTGGATATCAGGTTTACTTGGTTATCAAAACACCCATAGGAAGAACTTAGATGTTTTTGAAGAAAAAGGTGGTCTTTTGAAATTTTACCCAATTTTAGATATGACTGAAGAAGAAGTTAATTTATTCTTTTCAGATAATGACATCCCTAAACACTCGTTAGAGGCTCAAGGATTTCATTCAATTGGGTGTGCCCAGTGTACCGTTAAGGGAAAAGGAAGATCCGGTAGATGGAGTAATACTAGTAAGTCTGAGTGTGGTTTACACCTTTAATCTAAAAGGTCAGGTCTTCTATCTTTAGTTCTGTTGTAAGCTTCATTTTCCCTCCATTCATTTATTTTTGGGAAATCACCACTTAATAATACTTGAGGTACTTTCTCGCCTTCAAACTCGGCTGGTCTAGTATAAACGGGAGGCGCAAGTAGATTGTCTTGAAATGAATCAGTTAAGGCTGATTCTTCATTATTTATAGCTCCCGGTATCACTCTTAAAATTGCATCAACCAAAACTGCAGCACCTAACTCTCCTCCGGATAAAACGTAATCACCTATTGAAATTTCTCGAGTAATATATAGATCTCGAATTCTTTGATCTATGCCCTTATAATGCCCACAAAGAATTAATACATTTTTATCTAAACTCAATTTATTTACGATCCCTTGATTAAGTTGCTCTCCATCTGGAGTCATATATATGATTTCATCATATTCCCTTTGGGCGGTAAGATTTTTTATACAATCAACAATCGGCTGACAAGTCATTACTAAACCAGCACCTCCTCCGTATTGGTAATCGTCTACTTTTTTATGCTTATCAGTACTAAAATCCCTAGGGTTATGAATATGAATTTCGGCTAGTCCTTTTTCTATTACTCTTTTAAGAATAGAATGAGAAAATGGGCTGTCTAATAATTCAGGAACTACAGAAAGAATATCAACTCTCATAAAATTAATTTAACGGGGTGTTGTAGTTCTTAAACCATTCCTGAAGTGATTCAGTTTCTTTCTCCGAAAATTGAGATTGATCGTGCATTAATATATATAATGCAACTGGCATCTCTTCTTCTTGTAAAGCTTCAAAACACTCTTGCATTTTGGCGATTTTTTGCTTTGGAGTTAACAATCCCCAAGTAGAGAAATTCATAAAGTCCCTTGCTCCATCAATATTAGATTTTAACCACCAAGATACAGGTGCAATATCAGCATACCATGGATATTTAGTTTCGTCTGAATGACAATCGTAACATTGATTTTGTATCATTTTTGAAATTTCCTTGGTTGGGGACTCTATTGATAAAAAATCGAGAGAGCTGTTTACAATTTTATTTTCTTTATCAATCTTGATAAACTGAGACACTCCAAGAAATATAATAATAGCTAATAATACCTTTTTAAAGGTTAGAAACTTTTTCATTTTTTTCTATTTGAATTGTAAAGGTAGTAAATGGAATAATAAGAGTTTATATTCCTCAACCACTAAATATGAAAGGCATTATTATTTTACTGTCATTTTTCACTGGTGAGTTGTTTTTAACAGCTTTAGGATTCGAAACTTCATCTTATCAATCATTTAAGCTAAAATCAGATAAAAAGGATTATTTATTTCTTGATTCAATAAATGAATTCAGAGTAAAAAAAGGATTTTTTAATGTTGATTTGGAGGGGTTTAAGTATAAAATAAGTTATAATTAAAAGGGTAATAGAGAGGATTTACCGTTACAAAAAGATTGCTTAAAATAGGTGTGTCTGGCTATATTTTTAATATGTTAACGGAGTTTTTTTTTAAATGGCATAAAAATAATGCTGTAATTATTAATTTCTGTGATTTTAATTTGAAGGAAATATATGATCTCCAGGCTTTCGAGAATTTTAAATCTAGGCTTCCATGAAACATCTTATAAAAATTTTGATTCCCCGTTATTTTACCTAGACCATAAACATTTGATAGTTTCGGTATGTTTTTTTGTTTTCACAAGAAAACAAAAAAAGCATGATGGTTTTAGAGTTTACAGAACAATTCCTTACATAATCTAGTTCCGAGATAATTTCAAATTACAAAGAGAAAAAGAAGGCGTTTTTTGTGAGAAATGTAATGGTTCTGCTAATTATTGGTTAAAAGGTGAATTTTAGCTGAAATGTAAATCCTACAAGTACGTGCAAATTTAAAAAGAGGTTCTATGATGGAAGATTCAAATTTACCAGTTCACACATGGTACTTGGCGATGTTATTCATGACTTTCAAAAAAAAAGAATTTCAGCAAAGGAACTACAGCATCATTAAATTACAGTAGAAACGGTACTATTTAGTCTTTAATGTTATGTATTCTCGATGCTATGGGGAATTGTGATGGTTTTATATACTAAGTGATATAGTTGAGTCTGATTAAGGATACTATGAAATAGCTACTGCTTAGAACATCAAATTAAAACAAGAAAAAGGAAGTCAGAAGCAGAAAAAAAATGTATCTGTAATGTCAGAATCAATACTCTTAGAAGATATTAAAACAGGAAAGAAAAGTAAGTGCTTTAATATGAAAGTTTTGGATACACATAAAATGGATTTTATTGATCAAGTAATCTAAGAAAACATAGACAAATAATCTATTGTGTTTTCAGGTAGAGCTAATTCTTATTTGCATTATGTGGATACTCATGTGAGTGAAAAAATCAACTTAAGAAACTATTGGTACAGCTTTTAAATAGTTACACATTGACATCAGTAATGCTAAGCTTAATTTATTGGGAGTGTGTCATAAAATCAAGGGTAAGAGTTTACAACTTTATTCGGATGAGTTTTGCTACAAACTCAATTGAATAGGCTTTTTCATAGACTAGTGCTTGCTTTCGCTAAATCTTACTGGTAGAATAGCGGGTGTCAATTAAAAATTAATTTGATGCGTAAAAGTTTCCTTTTGTTAAATTAAAAAACGGTGAGTTATTTTTTCACTGTGAAAACTGGAATTCGCTTTACTTTGGAGTACTTAAAATTACATTCGTCAACGTAATATAGAACTCAATTGATAATATAAAAAGGAAACCTAAAACTTTTTTAGAAGATAAATTCCTTGTTTAAATCACACGATATAATACTTATATTTATTTGGTTACGGAAGTTGATAAAACTAGATGTTTCCTTGATTATTAAAACTCTAAACATCTTTATGTATTTTATTTACCAATACCGTTTAAAGGAAAAGAATACAATAATTGTTTTTTAGATTCTCATACTAATTCTAAAGTTCATGATATTTGGGTAGCTACACTTAAATATTTGCTATTAGACCTTTAGTTATTAACTCAAAAACAATAAAAAAAACTTATTTTTTTGTAACTTTTCACTTTCTAAATGGTTTGAGCTTTCGAATTAGCGAAATGTTACTAGTATTCAAGAAATAAGGAAGTATTGAGAGGTCCTTTCTTAAATGTTGATCTTCACCATTTAGTAAGTTTAAAAGTTTCTTATGAAAAGAATTAAAATGTTATTGGTTATTGTTGTTATTACAATATCCTCTTTCCCAGTTTCAGGACAATTAGAGTATCAAGAATGTGTTACTGATTCTCGTAATCCTTGGGAGTGGCCAAGTAATAATCATTGGTTTGTCGGACAGTATTCAGGTTCACTTATATCTGGTGGTGCCTCTTCTGGTCAATTAATTAATTTTCAAGGAGGAAGTGGATTTAGTAAATCAGTCCTTACTCAGCCTATGGCTGTTTATGAAGGAGTTACGGCAATTAGTGATGATAATGGGGATTTGGTTTTAATATCTAACGGAAAATATGCTTGGGATGTTGCAGGAAATATTACTTCAACAGATATAAAAGAAGGTGATGAAGCGGGGGGAGTAGATCCTACTAACCCTGGATCTAAGCAAGTTGGAAGTTCATCGCAAGGGGTAATGTCTGTTAGGCACCCTTTGACTCCTAATGATTACTATGTTATTTCGGTAGGTGATATTATTGGAGCTTATTTACCAGGTATGACTTACAATATATTTAACGAAAAAGGTGTTGAGACTCAGGGGAATACTCCTTTGGGAGTACTTGTGACAGAAGGTATTACTGCAACACTTCATGAAAATGGAATTGATGTTTGGGTTGTAGCTCAAAAGGCTGAATCTGCTGATTATTATGCTTTTCTTCTAACATGTGATGGATTTGATCCTCCTGTAATCTCTAGTGTTGGACGTCCTGTCTCCGGGAATGATGCAAGAGGAGGGTTAGCTTTCTCTCATGACGGTGAAAAATTAGCGTCTTGTTTTCCAGGGTCAGGAGTTACTCAAGCAACAATTTACGATTTTGATAAGAAGACAGGGCAACTAAGTGGAAAAGAAGATATTGCTCCGTTTAATAAAATAGTTGGAGCGTATGATGTGATTTTTTCTAAAGATAATTCAAAGCTTTACATTACAAGCGGTGGATTTGGTTTGCAAGAGATTGATATAGCTACAAAAGCGTACAAGAGTAATTTTGTTACTGGGCCTTCAAATTCAAATCACACGATTGAAATTGGACGTGATGGAAATTATTATCTTAATGGGGCCGATGGGTTATGGAGTTGGAATGGGGGTGGAAGTGCATCAAAAGTAGATGACGCTTCCGGATGGGGATTACCTACTTTATATGTTCCTCCTGCTGAAGAACCCGATATTGAAGAAGTTGGTCCATTTTGTGATACTACACAAATTATTGATTTACATACAAATTGGGTTTGTTGTAAATTGAGTGCTGAGGATACTCTTCTACAACGTCATTTATATCAAGGAAATGGAATTGTAGATGACAAACTTGGGCATTTTAATCCTGCTATAGCAGGGCCAGGGTTACATGAGATAATTTTCACTTATTGTGATGTTAATGACACTATATGGATTGACGTAAAGTTTTGTCCAAATTGTAGAGTAGAATTAGAAGTAGAGCATTCTGAAATTTGTGTAGGAGAAGAATTGAGGTTGGATACGTTCATTAATATCGCAAATGGAGATCGATTTTGGACGATCGATTCATTTCCAACAACAGCTGCTCAAAAAGCTGAGATTACTTTTATTGGAGATACTGTTTTCGACGCTACAAATTTAGGTACCCATTATGGGACTTATAAGTTAATGTTGGCAAATGTTTTTGAAGGCGATAGTTGTTTCGATTCAATTTATGTAACCGTAAATCCATTACCAGAGCCAGATTTAGGAAATGATTCAACAATTTGTGTTGATTGGGATGATGTAACATTTGATGCCGGACCTTTTGTATCTTTTGATTGGGGTACTGATGGAGGAGACGTTCAAACGATAACAAAATCAGAGGCTAAATTATACAAAGTCGAGGTTACAGATT
>Ga0233426_10003893_pt1 | contig 11477 bp, 7 predicted proteins | sample SI_118_April2016_6_FD_179875 | JGI IMG/M metagenome (GOLD analysis project Ga0233426, IMG submission 179875) | Seawater microbial communities from Saanich Inlet, British Columbia, Canada - SI_118_April2016_10_MG | ecosystem: Environmental > Aquatic > Marine > Inlet | place: Canada: British... | reverse complement strand
AACTTTTTATATTTGCATCAAGTTTTTTTATAGCATCAAAGAGGAGTTCTAATTGCTTTCTTTTGTAGGGTGGGTTTTGATTAACGGAATTAGAAATGTGAATAGTGAGATGAGCAACGGTCTAGTGTATGAGTAGTAGCGTATTTTCACTCACAAACCTTTTAGTTTTTTACTGACATTTGTTTTATGTTTTTACTTTCGTTTTATCACTTTAACCGCTATTTCTTATTCACGTTGATGGGCAATCGTACTTTTTCATTTCTATTCTGTACATTTTCTTATTATTTCTAATCAAATTATTGCTTCATTTTGTCAAAATGCAGTTTGTCATTTACTTCTATTAGTTTCATCAAATATTTTGCAGATTTGTGAATTTCTTCTGGGTTTTTTGAGTCATTAATAGAATGAGATAAAATATTGCAGACCTTTAATAATGAACCAAGTTTGGTTTTGTCTAAAATATTTTTAATGTTTAGCTCTTCTATAATATTGGCTTGTCTTGAGCTTGTTAAGTTCAAATATCCTCCAATTTTAAACCCATACCATTCTTCAAAAACCCTTCTCATTACATTTGGATAGTGATAAATTTGGCATTCTGTCTTTATTGTCTCATAACTACTTATTGAAAATTCATAAATCTCTTTAAACAAATAGTTATATGGTTTTTTAGGATTCTTAGATTTTACCAGAGTGCTATTCCCATTATTTTTCTTGATTTCAAATGTTGCATACTTTGATTTAATATCATTACCGTCCTTATCTTTTTTATCTTTCCAAGCTCTTTTACCATATGACAAATTACAGTAGTCGTTCCAAGAATGAGTCATTACAAAGATTTGTTGATTTGGGAGCTCCAAAAGGTATTTCATAAGTTCTAAAATGTAAAACTTATTTGAATCATCCATACTTGAAATTGGGTCATCTACTATGATAAGTTCAATTTCTGGTTTTACTTGCTGTTGCTTGTTGTCAGAAAATAACTCATAATAGAAAAACAATAAGGCTAAAAGATTTTTTTCTCCCTCACTTATATCTTTTATTGTAAGTGTAGCATTTTCGTTGGTACTTTTGATAATGTAATTTATGTTATCAGTATCTAGTTCAACTTTTAATGAAATATTTATGTCATTGAGAATTTGAGAAACAAAATCAGCAAAATCTTTTGTAATACTTTTTTGTTGCTTTAAAGCTTGAATTTCTTGTTGCTTGTTCTTGTTGTTCTCTTTATTTTTATTAACCTCAACTTGCTTATCCTTAACTTCCTTAAACTTATTTTTTATCGTGGTTGATTGTAGTATTTCCAAGCCTATTGCACCTTTTACTAGTGTGGTCAGATTGTTTTGTTTATTTCTTAACTCTTGTAATTGTTCGTTTTTATTCTTGGAGATACTTGATATTGATTTTTCAATCACTTCTAAAGTTTCAGCTAAGAGTTCAAAGTCAAAATTTTCTTGAATTTCAATTTTATCAATTTTCGATTGACAAGAATCTGTAAGAGATTCAATAGCTCTTTTCTTTGCAGAAATTGCAGTAAAATATTGCTCAATTTCAGTTCCAATGATGGTAGAATACATTTTGGTTTCTTTCTCAATAACTCTAATATCATCTAAAAGGCTTTGAAGCTTTTCTCTTAGTAGTTTTAGTTTTTTGGTCGCCTTATGTTTTTTGTTTTCTTTATATCGGGTAAGCTTTAATTTTAGAGCTGAATAATTTAATTCGTTATTACAAAATTTACAAGCATCATCCTCTTGGTGGATATTTAAACCTGATTCAATCCATTGTACAACCTCAAATTCTGGGATAGAAATATCTTCTCCAAAATTTTCTATAAATATTGCTTTTACACCTTTGATTAAATCTAGTTCAATTATTGAAAAGTCTAATGATCTTAAATTTTCATTTTGTGCAATTTGTTTCTCAATTGCATCGTCACCATAAATCTTTATCAGTTTTTCTTTATCAGCTTCAATTGTTTCGGCATTTTCAAAATCCTTTTTGTAAAGTTCAATTACTCGCTCAACAAGTTCCTCTTTGTACTTTCTTTGAATATTTGCTTTGCCCTTACGTCTATTGTGAATTTTATCTACTTCATTCCTAATTTCTTTACTTGATTTGACAACACTATTCTCTAGTTTTTCAATTTCTTCATGGCTAATTATTAGTTTTTCTAATTCATTTATCTGCTTTTCTATATGAACTCCACTTTTGCTAAAACTTGCTTTTACGCCTTTTATTTTACCTTCAGTATTTTTAAGTAACAATGAATTAGAAATGTAATCTCTATCGAAGAATCTAAGGTTCTCAGATTTTTTGGTTATATCTTTCAGAAATTCGTCTCTAATGCCAATCGCAATAGAACTTTTCCCTTGACCATTGTAACCAAATAGAATGTTCTTTGCACAAAAAAGTAAATCATTGGGATTTGTGTATTCAACAAAAGACTTAAGAGTGAAGTTATTTAGTTTAGTTATCATTTTCTAAAATCCATTTTGACGATAGCTTGTCAGAGCATTGGTAAAAAACAGCTCTTTTGTTTTTTTTAGCTTTGGCTTTTGTGTCGGCAAAAAAATAAGAGAGCTGTTTGTGTGGTTTTATTTTTATTAAATTGTTCAATTTTTAAAACGTTTTCCACATTATACACACCGGCTTATATAAAAAACAACCCTCCACTTTACAGCTTGCTGTTTCCTATGTAACAAGAACTTTTGTCCTCATTCATCATTAAAGTTACGTATGAAAAACAGTGAATGGAAGTAAAGCATCTGTATTTAGATGAAATGAGGTTTTTATGAGGTAAACAAGAGCATAGCACTTTTATTTATGCTCTATGTAAAGTTGTAACTGATTCTCTTTTGCAACTTTTTTATAGCATCTAAGAGGGGTTCTAATTGCTTTCTTTTATAGGGTAGGTTTTGATTACAAGGAAGGATAAATTGGAACAGGGAGATGAGCAGCTTTTTTGTTTATGGTTAGTTGCGTGGTTTAAGCATTATAGTTGTAAATTAAACAATGACCTTTAATTTATTCATTTCCTATCATTTAAGCGATTAAACTGCTGTTTTTTATTACCCTGTCGTAAGCTGTATTTCCAAGTATTGCTTGGTTTTCCGAAGTTTTAATACTTGTTCGGAAGTGTGCGTTGGCAAAACATACTCATTTTGCAATTTTTGGCTTTAATGTTGGCTGGTGCGAATTGCAAATATGTACAGGTTTTTAGCGTTGACTTTTTGTTCTATTCATAAACAGGCTTGCAATAAGTCCAATTCCGACAATCACATCCACAATGTTCCACATTTCTCTTCCAAGTGCGATTTTAAAAAACGGTTGAAAGAGTATAGCAAGTCCACCGTAAATAATCATTTCTGTATTTTCGTCTTCTTCATTTGCTTTATGTGCCAAAATTCCAAAACCGATTAATGCCACAAAACGCACAAATTGATAATAGCCGTATGGCATAGCTGCTAAACAAATAAAAAATAAAATCGCTAAAACTATCTTTATAATTTTTCCTGCCATTTTACTTTATTATCATTTAAGTTTTGTGAGGTGTTTTTAACCACGAATAAAGTAGTAAAAAAGCAAACTAAACCAACCGAAAACATACCAACCAAAAAACTCCCAAAGTAAACCAAACTTTGAGAAAAACTAAAAAATGAAAATATAAACCTTGGAATTTTCCAAATTATAAACCAAATAATAACAATTGTCACTATGAATCCTAATGCTTTTTGGAGTTTATTTTTTTTAACATTGGCACTAAACCAATTCATAATTAATGAAGTTGGCTTTAATAACATCATTATAATTAATAAAATTGCAAATGCAAAAATTACTATATTCTTGCTATTTACAATTAGGCTTGTGATTTTTATAAAATCTTCTCTAACTTGAATACTATCGGAAAACATTGTACTTATTGCTTCAATAATATAGTTGCTAATTGATGATATTTCCGATGCAAAAGAAGATGTTGATATTATTAAGATAGAAATTAAAGCAGCACCTAAGTAAATTGTCCAAGGAACAAAACGAAAAACTTTTTGCAAATATTTCGGCTTGTTAAAGAATGCATATGGTAAATCGGAAGGATTTATTTTTGCTCTTTCTTCCTTGTTGGTAAACATTCCAAGCGGTTTGATATGACTGCCAGTAGGTAGCCAACCTAAAATAAATTCTGCCCCAAGTATCTTTTCTTTATGTAATACGTACCAAAAATTAGCAAATAGACTAAACTCTACTATTTTAATTTTCCATATCAAGCAGATCAATGAGTAAATTACATTTGAGAGAAATTGGCAAGCAAAAAATAGCACACCTAAATAAAAAGCATTTATATTAAAGTACTCCATTAGAAACCAATTTTACCAGTTTTAGCTTCTTGTTGGGCACTTTTAGGAAGTAAGCTAATTAAACCCCAATTAATTTCACGAAGCCTGTCATGGTTTTTATTCGTTATAGCCATATTGCCTGCCTCGATTAAGCTTTTTGCTTGTTCTTGGTCGTTGAACAATTGAGGTTTTTCGATTAGTCTTTTAAACCGGCCAATTAAAAACTCGGGTGTTCTCCATAGAATATTACTTCCTAATTCAATCAGTTCTTCAATTGCTTCCATTATTTTTACTGGAGTAATTGAATTTAAAAAAAATTGTTCTCTGCCAACAATTTCACCAAATATTTTATGGTCGTGGTCATTACCATTTTCATCAACTAATTCTTTACACCACTCTTTATCTTCACTATACTTGTTTTTGAGAATGGAGATTCTCTTATCCTTCGTTGCGTCATCAATTTCCTGGGCAACTTTTCTTTTGTTATCCTCAAACTGAAATTTCTTGTCAGTAACGTCATCGCTTGTTAAACGGTTTGTATTTATTACCAAATCATTTATTTTTCTTTTTAAAATTGTTAATTGGTCGGCAGTTTCATAATCTTCTCTTGCAACAGCCTCGTCAATTTCTATATTTAATTTTTCACTTAATGTTTCCACTTCATCTTGAAGTTTTGTAACAGGTAAATGTCTTTGTGATGGATTGAAATCATATGAAAATTGCTGGTCAGACATAGGTATATAAATTGTAACTTTCATGTCCTTACTTTCACTTATTTCAAGTGTTATCTCTATTTCAGAACCTCTCAAAATATCTTTACTAACTTTATTTCCATCAATTTCAATATAGCCGATGGATTGATTTGCTTCTGCCAGAGCAGATTGAGGACCTTCTAATACATTAATAATTATTTTTTCACTACCGCCTTTTAAGATTGATTTGTTCAAAGGATAGTGTTTTGTTCTTTTTTGTGGAAGTATTGTGTTTTTCTGAAAAAACAAATCAAGTCTGGTAGAATTAGTTTCTAATTCTAGGTCATTATCGATTTCCAAACAAATATCGAGAGGTAAAGGCTGTCCAGCAACATTATATTTGCCTTGGGCAATACCGATAAGTTCAGCATCTGTTTCTACAATATTATTCTTATCGTCCAAAATTGTTAACCTAAAAAAATTATACGTATTCTTAACTAATGGCAAATCTTCTGAAATACGCTTAGTTAAAGGTTTTCTTCCACTATCATAACCTTTATCCTCTCTTGTTATCTTATAAAATAATTTTTCAATATTACCATCGATTCTTCCTGCCAATATTTCTTCGTCTTCTTGTGAAGTTTTTTGAAATGCTAACCGAACTTTAATACCTGTTGTTGATTTTTTCTTATCGGTTAGGTCAAAATTTTTCTCTTTAGTACCAGCATAATAAGCAGCACCAATTGCTATTGCAGTTATTGGGTCAATATCACAGTTAATTGGAATTTGAAGTATTTCTTCAACTCTCTTTCTTACATAAGGAGTATATGTAGAACCACCAACCATAAGCGTAAATTGAATATCAGATAGCTTTAAGGAGTTACGAACAAGAATTTTTTTAATCATATCCAATGTCTTGTCTATATAATCTTTCATTACACTTTCAAATTCAGAACGCGTAATATCAATGCTAATATCAATTTCCTCCCCATTATCATCGGTAATATCTCTAACCTCAATTTCAGCCGATGTTCTACTTGATAAAGTGATTTTAGCATCTTCTGCAAGTTTGATTAGTCTGAAATATAATTTGTTTAGTTTTCCATTTCTGCTTTTCATTTCATTTTCAAGGTCATTAAATTTGAAATTTTTATTCAAGTAAGGGATCACAAGTGTCTCAACTATCAGGTTGTCAAAGTCCGCTCCACCAAGAAAATTATCACCTTCATGGTCAAGAACTTTCATTTCGCCTTCTCTGATTTTTATTAGTGCAACGTCAAAAGTTCCTCCACCTAAATCATAAACAAGCCATTGTCCGTCTTCTAAATCTCTTTCTTTATGCTTATTTGCATAAGCCAGACTTGCTGCAATTGGCTCTTGCAATAAAATTACTTGTTTAAAACCCGCTAAATAACCTGCTTCTTTAGTCGCATTCGATTGTATTACGTCAAATGAAGCAGGAATTGTAATTACGGCTGCATCAAAACTTTCACCTGTATGCACAAAGCCTTTAAGTTCCTTTAAAACTTCGGCAGATAATTCTATAGGTGTTTTAGATTGATTAATGCTTTTGACTTTGAAACTTTCAGTTGTCCCCATTTTTCTTTTGAAAGTTCCAAAAACATTCTCCGCATCACGTTCAAAATAAGTTCGTGCATTCGTTCCTACTAGAACTTTATCTTTTTTGTAGTAAACCACAGATGGAAGTGTTTCCTTTCCTGTTTCTAAAGGGTTTTTAAAAACTTCTACTTCGCCTTTAACGAATTTAGAAATGGCTGAATTAGTTGTACCTAAATCAATACCGTAGTTTATCATTTTTTCCATTTTCTAATTTTATTTTGTTGTTTGAACAATTACAATTCCTTTTTGAGCTATCATTTGTATTTGACCATATTTCTCGTAGACGATGGGCTTAATTACTTCAATTATTATCAAATGGTCGTGACCAGTTCCAGAAATAGTGGCCTCACAATCGGTTCTTGTTTCATCAAATTTTTCACCAATAGGATTGTGAAATATTAAGCCTTGTCCATCAGGCAAAGCTTCTGTTTCAAAGAAGTCTTTTAGCCTGTCAATGTTTCTCTGAACTGAATTTGATTCTTCAATTTTACCTATTTTTTGTTCTATCTCAAATAGTTGATTGAGCATAAACAAATATTGTTTTGGAACTTTTATTGTTTGCATATTATTCATCGTAAAAATCCTTTTCGTTTATTTTGTCAGTGTTAAAGTTATTCGATCTGTCCTCTGTCATAGTAATATTGTCTATAAAGCATTTAGATTTGATGTAATTGCTTTGGTGTAGTGAACTTCTGTACCTTTATTGTCGTTTTTGTCTTACTAAATTTCACCACGCCAGCGATAAGCATTCCCGTTATTATGATCTATTTTTATAGCTTTTTCTAAAAACGTAAGTGCTGTATCAGGCTGTTTTAGTCGATAATAAGCATAACCCCAATTTGAATAAAGTATAGATGATTTCATTACTAACTGTTCTGCTTTTTGATAGTCTAAAATCGCTGCCTCGTATTGACCTAAATTAGCTCTACTTGCTCCTCTGTCTCCGTATGCGTCTATGTAATTGGGATTGAGGTTTATTGCATTGTCAAACTCAATTATTGCAGTGTTGAAATTAGACTGGTGAAATAGAGTATTTCCTTTTTTAAAATAATCTTTATCCGTTAATTTCTGTTCTACAATTTCAGTTGGATTAGCTGAAAACAATTTTACATCAAAAAAGTAATTGTAATAAAGAAAAGTTATAATTATTGCACCTGCTGTGTAATGCCACACTTCAAATCTGCTTTTCTTTTCTTTATTTGTAATTACATCAAAAAGTAAGTTTAAGGAGTCTAAAAAATAGTATGAAACAAAAATCTGAGCAATGATTGAGTAAAAGAACCCTAGCGTTGCTGCGATAATGAAGATGATGTTTCTTTTGAAAAATGAACCAATCGAAAAATCATTATCCTTTCTAAATGCAATAAGTGAAATTAATACTATGAGTAGAGATAGACCAAGAATTATTTTTTGGACTGGTATATAAAAAAAACCTATTGCATTTGCTGAAGTTAAAAAGAGCCAGTATGCTATATTTATACTTTCCTTGTTTTCTTTTTCAGGTTGAACTAATTCATTTTCCTCGTCTTCATCTTCATCTTCATCCTCGATTTCAATTGGTGCTAACTTAAGTAGTGTTGATTGTTTATTAATCATTTCAGGAATACTATCTTCATAATTCTTCTTAATTGTGTAATAGCCTTTTGAAATGGTTTGTTTTACCAAACCATCGATTTGAATTGCGTATGCAATTTCAATTATTTCAAATGCTGGTTTGTATTTTTGGTATGGGTCATTGTTTATATCACGAGCTAAATTCCTTATGGATTGAGCAAATTGATTTCGTAAACTCTGAAAATATGCTGGAAGGAGATTAATTAAATCAACATTTACTTTTCGATTTATAATTGTTGGTAAAGTTCCAAAGTCATTTTCGATATGTTTGCTCTTTTTAAATTCAATGTCTTTAGTGATTTTTATTATTTCAATTTCAATTTCTTTTAAGATGGAGTAAGTCGATTTATAACAGTATTCAAAATTTACTTCATTTACAATAGGTTTTATTGAAAGTAAATATTTTACGTTGTTAAAGTTTTTCGTTTTGAAGTTTTTGGATAGTGTCTTTGCATATTGGTTTGAGAAATAAGGACTAATGAAATCAATAAATTCGTTTAGTTTGTATAAGCTTTCCGCTTTATATGTTTTGAAAAAAGTTATATCGCCAATCGTTAAAAAATTGTTTAAGTCGTTGTTCTGATAAATGAAAAGGTGAAAATCTTTTTTGTCTTTATTGTCAAGGTCGTCAATCGCTTTTAGGCAATCTGATTTAGTTAATTCAATTCCATTATGAATTACTGTATCTGTGTCACTTAAATCAATTTCGGCTAATAAATATTTTTTTTTCCTGCGAATAGTTGTACTATTAATTCCAGACGAAATGTTTGTGTTAAGATTAAGGAGTTCTATTGGGTTTATGTAATTGTGCATTTATTCTCTATCTTCTATTTAGCATTGGCAAAAAACAGCTCTTTTGTTTTTTTTAGCTTTGGCTTTTTTGTCGGCAAAAACCAAATGTGCTTTTTGTGCGTTGGGCTTTCCTTGTATGTTACCCCATCTTGTTTATATACATAACTTTTATCCTGATATTGTTCTTTTTCAGCACAATAAACAGAAATTTCATTATCTATATCCTACCGTATCAGTTTTATAAATCATCAAAGAGATTTATATTTTTTTTACCATAAAGCCAAAGGCTTACATAAAAAACAACCCTCCAATTTACAGCTTGCTGTTTCCTATGTAACAAGAACTTTTGTCCTCATTCATTACTAAAAATACGAATGAAAAACAGTGAATGGAAGTAAAGCATCTGTATTTAGATGAAATGAGGTTTTTATGAGTTAAACAAGAGCATAGCACACTTATGTATGCTCTGTATGAAGCTGTAACTGATTCTCATTTGCAACTTTTTTTATAGCATCAAAGAGGAGTTCTAATTGCTTTCTTTTGTCGGGTGGGTTTTGATGAATGGGAGGATAACGGTTTGAATAAACGCTCGTTTTAATGGCGTTTATTTTTTGTTGTATGCTGGCTTATTCTGTATTTACCCTTTAAACTCAAAAAACAGTCTTCGAATACTCTTTTAGAAATAAAAGAAACAAATATTACTCCAATGGTTAAAATAAAGTAGAATAAAAGAGAGGCATTTACATCTGTGATTGATGCTAACTGATCTTTTAAAATAAATATTATTCCAAATATGATTAACATATGATACATGTAGATTCCATAGGATATTTTCCCTAAAAAATTCAATACATTATTGTCAAATTTTATGAGTGATTTTTTGTTTATAGATATATTAATAATTAACCAAGCAAAAGAACAGGTCAATAAAATTTGAGATATTATTTGCGTATTGTATATGTAGTCAAAAAAGATTGATTTTTCTGTAATAAACTGCACTCCAACAAATTTTAATAGTATGTATGAAAGTAAAAGGACTTGGATGGGTCTCGAAAAAATAAAACTTGATTCAATTCCTTTCTTTCTGTGATAAATTATATATGCTGCTAATCCTCCTATTGCCATAGATTCAAGTTGTAACATTCTTGCAATTTTAATTAAACTAGAAGACATCTCAAATTCAACAATCATGAATAGGATTATAATTTTAAGAGCAATTACAAATAGAATAATAGCCAAGAGGTGTTTCTTAAAAAACTTAAAGAGAGGCGCCCACATAATATAAAATAATTCTTCAACACCAATTGACCAAAGCGGTTCTAAAAGATGATGTCCAAATAATACATTAACCATAAAGGATGAAAATAAAACATAATAGAATATAACACCTTTGAAGGTATATGGCATTTCATATGGATTGTCTATGATGTTTAAAAAGTATGGGATTATAAGTGTTCCAATAATCACTAAGAGAAAGTATAGTGGCCATATTCTCAATATTCTTCTTACGTAGAATTTTTTAATCGATATGTTATGTGTTTCCTTTTGTTCTCTCAGTAATAAATATGAAATTAAGAACCCACTTAAAACAAAGAAAAAGGTTACAGCTATTCCTCCATTATTAAAAACAGAGAAGCCTTTTAGATTAAAGAGTCCATTTTTTAGACGTATTTGTTCTGCATGATGAAGAACAACAAAGTAAGCTGCGAAAAATCGCAATGCGTTTAATCCACTTAAATATTTTATTTGTTTGTACATATCTTCTTGCTTGCATACAACGTTTAGGCTAAAAAGCGTAGCTGTCCCTTGGGGCAGCTATGATTTTTTAGCCATTGTTGTATGGCGTTTTTATTCCATTAATATTGTTCTAAATTCTTCAAGTTTCACTTCAAAATAAGCAGTTTTCATATTTTTGTTCTGTGCTGACAAATTTGCTTAAATCCCAAAAAAGAAAATCAAGCCTATAATTCTTTTCACAATCTTTTTTGTCATATTAAAGCCAACTTGCTTAAATACAGAACTTTTATCCTGATGTTATTCCTTTTCAGCACGATAAACAGAAATTTCATTATCTATATGCTACCGTATCACTTTTATAAATCATCAAAGAGATTTTTATTTTTTTTAATTTCAAGCCAACGACTTATATAAAGAACAACCCTCCACTTTACAGGTTGCTATTTCCAGATAATAGGAACTTTTGTCCTCTATTCATTACTAAAAGTAGGTATGAAAAACAGTGAATGGAAGTAAAGCATCTGTATTTAGATGAAATGAGGTTTTTATGAGGTAAACAAGAGCATCGCACTTGATTTATTAAATTTTAAACCATTTGATTTCAGCACAAAACCATCATTAACTATACACATTGTTATGGGCTTTTATTTTATTCATTGTTAGGTGTCGTAATCTTTTCAGCGATATAAAACAA
>Ga0233426_10003892_pt1 | contig 11485 bp, 10 predicted proteins | sample SI_118_April2016_6_FD_179875 | JGI IMG/M metagenome (GOLD analysis project Ga0233426, IMG submission 179875) | Seawater microbial communities from Saanich Inlet, British Columbia, Canada - SI_118_April2016_10_MG | ecosystem: Environmental > Aquatic > Marine > Inlet | place: Canada: British... | reverse complement strand
GAATGTTCGGCAGGCTCAAGGATTGGCGACGCATCGCAACGCGCTACGACAGATCCCCAACCGTCTTCCTCTCCGCAATCGCACTCGCCGCAACCGTCATATTCTGGTTATGAGTCCTGAGCCTAGCAAACTAGGCGTGCCGGTTGGAAAACTGAATGCAGTTTTCTTTACGCATGTTCATTCTGACCACTCCGAAGGGCTGATGGACATGGCGCAATTGCGCTGGCACTTCAATTCTGGTGGACCCAAGCTCGACATGGTGTGTAGCGCCGATACCGCGTCCCCCGCGGGTCATTCCATGAGCTGTACGAAATACGCAGCCGCAATTGGTGATGCGATGATCGCGTCTGGTGAAATGGCGCAGCGCTTGGCCGAAAATCCCAAGCGCCTTGCAGGCGGCCCCGCCGATTTGTTGAATGTGATGAGCTTTGCACCCGCAAATACATCCGCAGTTGTGTGGTCGTCTGGTGACGTAAGCGTTTCCGCGATCCGCTCGACCCACGTGCCGGGCCACGCGTCCTACCGCGTCGACACGCCCGCTGGCAGCGTCGTGATTGGCGGCGATGCAGGAAACGATAGCCGCAAACCACCGCGCGATACGTCCACATCGGCGCAGGTCGAAGACATCTCACAGGGTGCTGATATTTTGGTGCATTCCGTCATTCACCCCGTGATGGGGCCAGACGGCAGTTCTGGATTTCCACCACCCATCTATTTCCGCCAAAGCACGGCAACGGACCTGGGTAGTTTGTCGCAACGTGCCGCGGTTGGTCATCTGATGCTAACACATCTTATTCCACCACTTGGTGCGGCGCGTCAGGGTCCGTATCCGATCGAAGGTGGTGGTTTGAGCGAGACTGACTATGTCGATGCCGTGCGTGCAGGTGGTTTTGAGGGGGGTGTTACCGTCGGCACTGATCTCGCGACCTTTAAGATTATCGCTGAATAAATACTAAAATGTCTGGGCAATGCGTTGCCCAGACAGTCACATCTTTGGCGTGCTTACTTCGCCAAAACCGCATCAATGTCGGCCGCTGAATGACGGTTTGGAAGCTGCTCGTTCTCTGCACCCCACGCTACGTTCACAATACGTCCACGGATCACCGCAGGACGCTCTGCAATCTGCTTGGTCCAGCGTTGCACGTTCTTGTAGCTGTCCACGTCCAGAAACTCACCCGCTTCATAGGCTTTGCCCTGTGCAAGACGGCCATACCACGGCCAAATCGCCATATCCGCGATGGAATACTCACCACCTGCGAAATACTCGTTGTCCGCCAAGTGGCGATCCAGAACATCCATCTGGCGCTTCACTTCCATCGCGAAACGGTTGATTGGATATTCCATTTTGTACGGCGCGTAGTGGTAGAAATGACCAAAGCCACCACCCAGATACGGCGCACTGCCCATTTGCCAGAACAACCAGTTAAAGCACTCGGCGCGCGCGTGCGCTGGGATAAACGCATCGAATTTTTCGGCCAGATGCATCATGATCGACGCGCTTTCAAACAGGCGCACAGGCGTGTCGCCAGAGTAATCCATCAGCGCAGGAATTTTGGAATTGGGGTTTGCATCCACAAAGCCTGAACCAAACTGGTCCCCGTCGCCAATCTTGATCATCCACGCATCGTATTCCGCGCCCGTGTGACCCAGCGCCAATAGCTCTTCCAGCAAGATCGTGACTTTCACACCATTTGGCGTGCCCATGGAATGTAGCTGCAAGGGATGTTCGCCGCGCGGCAAGTCTTTGTCGTGGGTCGCGCCCGCAATGGGACGGTTGATGCTGGCGAAAGTGCCGCCACTTTCTTGCTCCCATTTCCAGACTTTCGGGGGGGTATATTCTGTCGTATCGCTCATGGGATTAGCTTTCTGATTTAGAGAACAAGTCTTTGTAGTGATCGCGCAGCGCGTTTTTTTGCACTTTGCCCATCGTGTTGCGGGGCAGCGCATCAAGGATAATGATCTTGCGCGGATGTTTAAAGCGCGCAAGGGCCGCGGAGCACGCATTCGTGATCTGATCCAGATCAGGACCCGCGCCATCAGGGACAACAACCGCAACAGGGCTTTCGCCGAAATCGGGATGTGGAACGCCAATGACTGCGCTTTCTTTCACGCCAGGTTGGTCGTCGATAACCATCTCGATCTCTTTGGGATAAATGTTGTAGCCACCCGAAATGATCAGATCCTTGCCGCGCCCAACAATCTGCACATAGCCTTCGCTGTCGATCTGCCCCAAATCACCCGTGATAAAGAACCCGTCTTCACGCAGTTCTTCGCGAGTTTTTTCGGGCATCTGCCAGTAGCCTTTAAACACGTTCGGCCCACGCACTTCGATCACACCAATCTCGCCTTGTGGCAGTTCTGCGCCGGTTTCAGGATTGGTCACTTTCAACTCAACCCCTGGTAAAGGAAAGCCAACCGTCCCCGCCTTGCGTGTGCCGTCATAGGGGTTGGAGGTGTTCATATTCGTTTCGGTCATGCCGTAGCGTTCCAGAATACGCTGACCCGTGCGCGCCTCGAATAACTCATGGGTTTCGGCCAGCAAGGGCGCGGAACCAGAAATGAACAACCGCATATGCGCCGCCGCGTCCCGCGTGAATCCGTCGTGATCAAGCAGGCGTGTATAGAACGTCGGCACACCCATCATCGCAGTTGCGCGCGGCATGTGGTCCAACATCGCATCCGCAGAAAATGCGCGCATGAAGATCATCGCGCCACCAGACAAAAGCATCACATTGCTTGCGACGAACAGACCGTGCGTGTGGAAAATTGGCAGCGCATGCAGCAACACATCCTCAGACGTGAATGCCCAATAGTCCTTCAGTACCTCAGAATTTGATAGCAAATTGTCTTGCGTCAGCATCGCGCCCTTTGAACGCCCCGTGGTGCCGGATGTATAAAGAAACGCCGCCAGATCATCGCCGCTGCGTTCAACCGTGCTGGTCGTCTCGGGCTGGGCATTCGCCGCCTCGATCAAAGACCCCGACCCATCAGTCGCCAGCGTCACCAACCCCGCACCTGTGCGCGCGATGATCGCAGAAATCCCATCCTCTTTCGCAGGATCGCACACTACAAGTTTCGCGCCACTGTTGTCGATGAAATAGTCCAGCTCAACCGGCGTGTAGGCCATGTTCAACGGTAGAAAAATGACGCCTTTCTGCACACAGGCCGCATAGACCGCCAACGCCTCTGGCGACTTTTCCGCTTGCAGGGCCAAGCGATCCCCCGCGACCAACCCCATTGCGTCGAGCGCCCCGCCAATCTGCGCTGCTTTTCGCAAGAACGCATCATGGGTCAGTGTTGTCCCGTCAACCAGATGCAGAAACGGTGTGGCCTTCCCTACGTGAGGCGCAAACAGAGCGTCGTATAATGGATTGGTCATAGGGCCTCGCAGAATTCATCGCGCTTAAACTGCCCTCTGCGCTCCCTACACACAATCCCCAAAGCTATTTTGGTGCTTCTAGCGCTTGGGTTTTTCGCTGATCCACAGGTTGATCACACCCTCAACAACGGCCGTACCGTCCTTGCGACGTGCAACAACCTTGATCGGCAGATCCCCCACAACCCAATCCGCAGGGTCGCTGATCGCTTCGCAGATCAAATCCGTGTCGGCCTTGGCGGGGTAGGACAATTCCATCCCCTTCGGGATCCAGCGCAGATGTTTTGGGATCGTTGCTTCAGCCAGAAATCCCATCGCCATTTCCAAACCATTGGCAACTGCGATCACATGCACAGTCCCGATATGGTTTTGAACCGAACGGCGCTTCTTCAAAAATATCTCGCAATGCCCCGCTTCCAGTTTTTGCACCAACGGCTTGATCGTGCGAAAATAGGGGGCCTTGCGTGCCGCATAGGCAGAGAAAATCTGACGCCCGAATGGCAGCTTCAATGTCTTTTCATAACTGCGCAGAATGTAGGGTTTGCTCATTTGGGGCCTCGTGCGTTACGTTTCAGATAGGTTAGGGCAACCATCACGCGCCCGCATCCGTGACGCAGCGAAAGGAACACGAGATGGCAGAAAATAAACCCAAGCAACCCCAGTGGACCCCGCAGACTTCATCGAAGCCTTGGAACATCCCACCCGCAAAGCCGACGCGCTGGTGCTGTTCGACCTTTATAAACGCATCACGGGATACGCACCAAAAATGTGGGGCCCCACGATCATCGGTTTCGGGCGTTACAGCTACACATATGACAGCGGTCGCACAGGCGACGCTCTCGCGTCGGGGTTTTCGCCGCGAAAATCGAACCTGTCGATTTACATCATGCCGGGCTATCAGGATTACGCTGAAATCCTGTCGCGCCTTGGCAAACATAAGATAGGTAAATCCTGTCTCTATGTGAATAAACTTGCCGATGTGGACATGGCCGTGCTTGAGGAGTTGATCCGCGCAGGGCTAAAAGACCTCGACAAAGTCTGGCCAGTGCATCCCGAATAATCCTGCAAAACTGGACAATCCGCACCACCTGTGAAAAAGCAGCGCCAACAGGAGATGCATCCATGACCACCACTCGTTTCGCACCATCGCCCACAGGCTACATTCACGTTGGCAACCTGCGCACTGCGTTGTTCAACTACATGATTGCTGTAAAATCCGGTGGCACCTTTATTCTTCGGATCGACGACACGGACCCCGTGCGTTCAGAAGAAAAGTATGTGGATGCGATCAAGCAAGACCTCGAATGGCTGGGCCTGACGTGGGACAAGGTGGAACGCCAGTCCTCCCGCATGGATCGCTACGCTGAAACCGCGGATAAACTGCGCGAAATGGGTCGCTTTTACGAGGCATTCGAAACCCCGGTTGAACTCGACCTCAAGCGCAAGAAGCAGCTCAACATGGGCAAGCCGCCTGTCTATGACCGCTCTGCTTTAGCGCTGTCCGACGCTGAAAAAGACGCGATGCGTGCAGAGCGCGGCCAAGGCGTGTGGCGCTACAAGCTGGATCAAGAACGCATTGAATGGAACGACGGCATCCTTGGCGATATCTCCATCGACGCCGCATCTGTGTCTGATCCCGTACTCATCCGCGGCGATGGTCAGGTGCTCTACACATTGGCCTCAATCGTCGACGACACGGATATGGGCGTCACAAATGTTGTGCGTGGCTCTGATCACGTGACAAACACGGCGACACAAATCCAGATGATCTGCGCAATCGGTGGCAAGGTACCTGAATTTGCACACCACTCGCTTCTGACTGGTCCACAGGGTGAATCCCTGTCCAAGCGCCTCGGCACACTCGCCCTGCGCGATCTGCGCGAAGCAGGCGTTCAGCCTATGGCGTTGCTGTCGTTGCTGGCGCGCCTTGGTTCGTCCCAGGCCGTTGATCTGCGCACATCCATGGATGAGCTAATCGAGGGCTTCGACATCTCACAGTTCGGCTCTGCACCGACGAAATTCGACGTGGACGATCTGTACCCGCTGACCGCGCGCTATAACCACACGCTGCCCTTGTCCGCTGTTGCGGATCGTATCGCCGCCCTTGGTGTGCCCGCAGATCAAGCGGAACGCTTCTGGGACGTGGCACGCGAAAACATCACCGTGCTTAGCGATCTTTCTGAATGGTCCGATCTTGTCCAGAACGGTGCAGACCCAATCATCGAAGCTGGCGACGAAGATTTCATCGCGCAGGCCATGACGATGCTTCCTGACGGTCCCTACACGGACGCGACATGGGGCGAATGGACGTCAGCGGTGAAAGAGGCGACAGGCCGCAAAGGCAAGGGCCTGTTCATGCCCCTGCGCAAGGCCGTGACGGGGCGCGAACGCGGTCCAGATATGGCGTCTCTGATGCCACTTCTCCAAGTCATCAAAGCAAAAAAGGCGTAACACCATGGCAGAGCAAGCAAAATTCCTCACAGGCTCGCTCTTCAAACACGTCTCGGTCATGTCGCTGACGGCCTCTGTGGGCCTCATGGCGATCTTCCTCGTCGACTTCGTGGACATGATTTTCATCTCCATGCTGGGCAAAGCAGAACTGGCCGCTGCCGTTGGCTACGCTGGCGCGATCCTGTTTTTCACAACCTCTTTCGGCATCGGCATGTCCATCGCGGCTGGCGCTTTGGTTGCGCGCGCACTCGGGGCAGGGGACGCAGAAGAGGCCAAGCGCAAAGCCACACACGCGCTGATCTACGGCTTTGTCTTTGGGTCTATTTTTGCGGCCCTCGTCTGGCTGAACCTCAGCATCTTTGTCACGCTTCTTGGGGCCACTGGCGAAACCCATACGCTTGCGGTCCACTACCTTCAGATCATCGTGCCGACGCTGCCGTTCCTGATGATCGGCATGGTGGGCGGCGCAATCCTGCGCGCACACGGCGATGCAAAACGCGCGATGATGGCGACGATCTATGGTGGCTTGGTGAATGCGGTACTCGACCCCATCTTGATCTTCGGCCTCGATCTTGAACTCACAGGCGCGGCCTATGCATCCGTCGCCGCGCGCCTGACAATTGCGGCCGTGTCGCTTTTGCCGATCATCAAGCACTACGGCGGCTTCGTAAAACCCGAAACCCGCGATTTGGTGCTGGATCTGCGCCCTGTGTTCGCCCTCGCATTCCCAGCGATCCTAACCCAACTCGCCACCCCAATCGGCCAAGCCTACGTGACCCGCGCCATGGCAGAATACGGCGAAGCAGCGGTCGCAGGCATGGCCATCGTGGGCCGCCTGACCCCCATAGCCTTCGGCGTAATCTTTGCATTATCCGGCGCAGTCGGTCCGATCATCGGTCAGAACTACGGCGCAGGCCAACACGACCGCGTGCGCGGCGCGTTCACTGCGGGATCAGTTTCGTGGCGATCTTCGTCGTGATCATGACCTGCTTGCTGTTCCTTCTACGCGCGCCCATCGCAGACATCTTCACTGCTACAGGCATCACGCGCGACCTCGTCTATCTGTTCTGCGGCCCCCTCGCGCTGGTCTTCTTTTTCAATGGCTTGCTCTTCGTCGCAAACTCCAGCTTCAACAATCTTGGCCATCCCTATTATTCCACATGGCTGAATTGGGGGCGTCACACGTTGGGCACGATTCCATTGGTTATGCTTGGCGCGATGTGGCTCGGTGCGCCTGACGTTTTGATTGGCCAAGCCGTGGGCGGCGTGATTTTTGGAACCTTGTCGGCAATCTTGGCGCTAAGAGTCATGCGAAAATCTGAGAAAACTGCGTTTGATGCAGCACAACAAGACCCTTTCGCGCGCCAAGCACGTCAGATGTCCAGCGCACATTGGAAACGTTAAGCGCAGATAACGTGACACCCAAGCGTTTCTATCGCCTCATCGACAAACCCCGTTTGTGCAGCCGTCAGAATTTGATGGCGGGGATAGATCGGCGCATGCCTGTCGTCCAAAATAGGCGCATCCCAGCCGCGCGTCGTGTCAAAGAACGCGACTGCACCAGCCTCACCAAATTCGCTCAGATAGCCTTGCACGACAACATCCAAGTAGCTTAGCAAAATTGGATGCGCCACGCTTGGGGCGGCTTGGCTGGACGCAGGAACCGCATAAATTGCGGTGCTTGAATGGTCTTCTAAATCCAAACGATCATAGCCCGTTTCACGCAAATCCAACGCGTCCCAATCCCCATCTGGAACATCCGCCGTCAGCCCATCAATTTGACAGTTTGCATCAGGCACCGCCGTCAAAAACGCGACATCGCGCAGGTTTGTGTGACGCCACATGCGCGCCCATCCGTTCACGGTTGTCTTTCGCGCATTTGGATAGTCATGCGTCGCCGTATTCACCAAACTACCGTATCCAAAGAACCGTGGCGTGCTCATTCCTGAGCCCTCAAAATTTGGGCAGGCCGCGCTGTTAAGGGCCTCCATGCAAAGGCCAGTCCCGAGAACAAGGTCGCCAAAATACCACCCAAGATAATGGCCAAAGCGTTGCTCCAGATCACCTCATAGCTGGTTTCCATGATGAACGTGCTCACAGCCCATCCACCCAAAATTCCAGCGCCCAAAGCCACCAATCCAGCCGCCCCGCCCAGGATCGCTGCGCGCAGGGCAAAGCTGGTCAAGATTGATCGCCGGGTCGCACCTAGCGTGCGCAAGATCGCCGCCTCAAACGTACGCGCTTGCTCGCCCGCCGCTGAGGCCCCGATCAGAACCAAGAACCCTGTCAGCAACGTCGCAGCCGCTCCGTAACTGACCGCCGCCGCAAGGCCGGCAAGAACGCTAATCACTCGCTCAATCGCATCCCCAACACGGATCGCAGTTATGTTGGGAAAAGCGGTGCTAAGATCGCGCAAGATACGCGCTTCGGATTCAGGGGTCGCATAAACGGTCGAGATGAAACTATGTGGCGCACCCGACAACGCGCTTGGGTTCATCGACATGATAAACCCAATGCCAGCCGTGGAAAAATCCACCTCGCGAAAGCTGGAAATCGTCGCGGTGATATCACGCCCAAGAATGTTCACGGTCAGCTCATCCCCCAGCTTCAAACCCATTTCTTCGGCTTCTTCTTCAGCAAAACTGATCAAAGGCGGACCTGTATAATCAGGCTCCCACCACGTGCCAGCTAGCAGACGTGTGTTGTCTGGTAGCTCAGTCGAATATGTTAGTCCGCGATCGCCCTCAAGAACCCAATGATCCCCCGCGACGTCGCCTGCCGGCTGACCATTGATCTTGGTGATAATCCCCCGCAACATTGGCGCGCTATCGATGCGGCTGACCGCAGGATCGCTGTTCAGGCGCTCCAAATATCCAGCCATCTGATTCTTTTGAATATCCACAAAGAAATAGGACGGCGCAACACTGGGTAAGTCGCGTGCAATCGCGCCGCGCAGGTTGCCGTCAATTTGCCCAACCGCGGCCAACACAGAGAGGCCCAAACCCAAAGACAGAACAACCGAAACCGCCTCTTCCCGTGGCCCGGAAATCGCGCCCAATGCCCACCGCATCGATGCACGTCCACGCGTCCATGCGGCGACGCGTTTGGCGATAAAGCGGACCAAATGCGCCGCAAGAACCAGCATGACCAAGGCTGCGAAAATGCCCCCAGCGGTCCAAAGTGTTAGGAAAACAGTACCCGAAAACCAACTCGCCATTGCCAACAATGAAGCCACCAGCACCGCAGTCGCGAGGATATAGCGAAACGTGGGCAAACGTGCGCCGCCTTGTCCCGCATCGTGAAACAGCGTCGCCGCGCGGATATTTTCGGTGCGTGACAACGGCCAGGTCGTAAATATCAGTGCCGTCAGAACGCCGTACAAAGCCGCCTCAAGCAAAGGCCTGGGATAGATCGCGAAAGCGGCTGGAATCGGCAAACGTTCCGTTATCACAGAGGCCAGCGCCAGCGGAGCGCTCGCACCAATCAATAGGCCAATCGCAATCCCGAACAGGCTAAGTACGCCGATCTGAATGAAATATGTTTGGAAAATCACAGCCCGCTCTGCGCCCAATGTCCGCAGGGTCGCGATCACAGATGTTTTGCCTTTGAGGTAGCTGCTCACCGCCGCAGAAACGCCGACACCACCAACCGCTAAACCAGACAGCCCGACCAGCACCAAAAACGCGCCCAAACGTTCCACAAACTGCGCCACACCTGGCGCGCCGTTACGCGCATCACGCCAACGCAAACCGCTCTGCGCAAAATTCGCATCTGCCTTTGCACTCAACGCATCCAGATCTGCGCCCTCAGGTAATTTCAAACGATACTTGCTAGAAAACAATGTGCCCGCTTCCAGCAATCCCGAAGTGGCCAAATCTTCCTTCAAAACAATCACGCGCGGCCCGAGGCCAAAACCACCCCCCGCGCTGTCTGGTTCATTCGTCAATGCGGCCGTTAGGCGAAATTCTTGTGTGCCCAGCTTGAACACATCACCGATCTCGATCCCCAACCGATCAATCAGAATGCGCTCCATGACCGCGCCTGGCTGCACAGTTTGCTCGGCCAGCGCGTCCTTGATCGTTAGCGCAGGTTCCAGACCGACCTCACCAATCAACGGATATAATTCATCGACGGCCTTCACTTGCGTCAGGCCGCGTTCATCACCCACCACGGCCATGGATCGAAAGTCAGCAATCTCAGATACTTGTAGCGCATTCGCGTCCATCCACGCGCGCTCTTCGGGCGACGCAAACCGATAGGTCAGCTCTAACTCCGCATCGCCGCCCAAAAGTGCGGCACCTTCGCGCGCTAGACCCGCCTCGATCGAGGCGCGCACAGTGCCAACTGCTGCAATCGCAGCGACGCCCAATGCGAGACACGCGATGAAAATGCGAAACCCCTGCAAACCGCCGCGCAATTCACGACGTGCAAAACGGGCAGCGAGAGCAAGGCTCATAAAGTGCCCTCATCAATGCGCCCATCGCGCAGACGGATCACACTGTCACAGCGCGCAGCGAGCGCGTTCGAGTGCGTGACCATGATCAACGTCGCGCCGTCGCGCGCTTGCATTTCAAACAGTAAATCCATCACGGCTGTACCGTTAGTTTCGTCCAAGTTGCCCGTGGGTTCATCCGCCAAAAGGATTGCGGGACGCACTACCATTGCGCGCGCCACTGCAACACGTTGTTGTTCGCCGCCCGACATTTGACTGGGGTAATGATTTTTGCGATGGCCCAAACTGACTGTGTCCAATTCCGCCTCTGCCTTGGCGAACGCATCCTTATCGCCCGCCAATTCCAAGGGGGTTGCGACGTTTTCCAAAGCGGTCATCGTTGGGATCAAATGAAACGATTGAAACACGACGCCCATAGATTTGCGTCGAAACCGCGCCAACGTGTCCTCGTTCATCGCGGTCAAATCTTGGCCCAGGGCTTGAATGCTGCCACCGCTTGCTTGTTCCAGTCCGCCCATCAACATCAATAGCGATGACTTACCCGAACCCGATGGCCCAACCAGCGCCAAAGATCGTCCTTTTTCAACATCCAGCGTGATTCCATGCAGGATATCCACACGTCCGGCATTGCCATCCAGCGAAAGCGTTGCATCTTTAAGGGAAAGAACTGCGGTCATTTTGGCCTGCCTACGTAAGGAGCGTGTCTTTGGGATATGGGTTTTTAACGGCTTTCAACAAGGCGATAGGATCAATTGCGCTGATTTTTCTGCTGCTTGGCGCGCAAACGGGCACTGCGCGGGCCGAACCTGTGACGATCGTGGCTTTTGGGGACAGTCTTACGCAGGGCTATGGATTGCGCGAAGCTAACGGATTTGTCCCCCAACTCGCCAATTGGATAAAGGAAAACAACCGTCAAAGTGGCGCTGTGCGTTTGATCAACGCGGGCGTGTCAGGCGACACAACGGCGGGCGGGGCTGCGCGTATTGACTGGACGCTGACAGACGATGTGGACGGCATGATCGTCGCGCTTGGCGGCAATGATTTGCTGCGCGGCATTGATCCTGCGTCCAGCCGTGCGAACCTTGAACGGATCTTACAAACGACGACGGCCAAAGGCATTCCTGTTTTGCTTGTTGGCTTAGTTGCGACCCAGAATATGGGACCAGACTTCAAAGCTGAGTTCGACCAAATGTATCCCGCGTTAA
>Ga0233426_10003888_pt1 | contig 11496 bp, 13 predicted proteins | sample SI_118_April2016_6_FD_179875 | JGI IMG/M metagenome (GOLD analysis project Ga0233426, IMG submission 179875) | Seawater microbial communities from Saanich Inlet, British Columbia, Canada - SI_118_April2016_10_MG | ecosystem: Environmental > Aquatic > Marine > Inlet | place: Canada: British... | reverse complement strand
TAATTATTTCTTGCTTTTGAACTAACTTTTTTAAAACTTCAAATTCTTCTTTTGAAACTAAATCAAGTTTATTGATCAACTTATCTCTTTTAAATTTTAAATCAGTAGAGATTTCTTTTTTAACATCATTGGAATTTAGAATTCCAGCTTCAATTAAACTCGACAGAGTTTTTAATATTTTTTCAGAATTTTTCATATTTGATCTTATTTGATAGAAAGGTTAATTTCAAATATGTTATAAGATATAATGTATACTCACAATTTAGATCCTGTTTTATTTAATTTTGGAATATTGATTATCAGATGGTATTCAATAGCTTATATCTTGGGGATTCTAATAGGCTGGTGGTTAGGAAAAAAAATTATTTTATACAAATTTAATGTCAATGATTTAAATTTTAATATTAAAGAATTTGACAATTTAATCACTTATTTAATTATTTCGATATTGATAGGTGGAAGAATTGGTTATATTTTATTTTATAACTTTAGCTACTACTTTTCAAATCCTGTCGACATCATAAAAATTTGGGAGGGCGGTATGTCTTTTCATGGCGCTCTAATAGGTATTATTTTTGGGACTTATTTTTTTGCAAAAAAGAAAAAAGTACAAACTCTCTTTTTATTAGATATTGTTGCGTGTGTGTCACCTATTGGAATTTTTTTTGGTCGTATAGCTAATTTTATTAATGGAGAATTAGTGGGGAAAACAACTGATGTGTATTGGGCCGTTATTTTTCCTAATATTGATAATTTTCCTAGACATCCTTCTCAATTATACGAAGCTATTTTGGAAGGTTTAGTTTTATTTTTATTGATGAACTTAATTTTAATCAATAAAAATTATAAATTAGGAAATTGTTCTTCGATGTTTCTAATTTTTTATGGATTTTTCAGAATAATTTCAGAATTTTTTAGAGAACCTGATGCGCATTTAGGGTATTTTTTTAATTTAGTAAGCATGGGTACAATATTAAGTGTGATAATGATGATAGTGGGTGCAATTTTTTTGGTAAAAAAAAATGATTTCAAATAAAAACTTTTTTTTAAATAATAAAATGATTCCTATTGATAAATTTTTTAATCGTGTTCTCTTCGATAAGAAAAATGGATATTATTCGTCACGTACTCCTTTTGGACATAATGGTGATTTTATTACTTCCCCAGGTGTATCTAATTTATTTTCAGAAATAATTGGAATATGGTTGATTTCATCTTGGCATACATTAAAAAAACCAAAAAAATTTAATGTAGTTGAACTTGGGCCAGGTGATGGAGGTCTAACAAAAATATTAATCAAAACATTTGAAAGATTTCCTGAATTTAACAATGCAGTAAATATTTTTTTGTATGAAAAAAGTCAATCGCTTAAAAAATTACAGAAAAATAATATTAATAGCTCTAAAGTAAGATGGATAAACAATTTTTCAAAAATAAGTAAAGGACCTATCATTTTTTTTGGTAATGAATTTTTTGATTCAATACCTATAAAACAATTTTTACGTAAAAAAAAAAATTTTTATGAAAAACATTATTTTCAAAATAAGGATAAAAAAATTGTAGAGGCTTATAAAAAAGTATCAAAAAAAAAAGCTCAAAAAATAACAAAGTTTAAAACTATTAATAAATTAAAATTTATTGAATTTCCTCAACTTGGCTTAAATGAGCTACAAAAAATAATAAAAAAAATTTCTCAACTTAATGGTGGTTTATTGTTAATAGATTATGGATATTTAAAACCTGAAAATAAAAATACTCTACAATCATTAATGAAACATAAAAAAAATAAAATACTTAATAATTTAGGTAAAGCTGATATAACTTCATTGGTTAATTTTAAGTTATTAAATGAATATTTTACTAATAATAATTTAAAAGTTAAAAAAATTGTTACTCAAAAGTGCTTTTTAGAAACAATGGGTATTTTACAGAGAGCAAGTAGAATAAGTGAAAAAATGAGCTTTAGAGAGAAATCTAACTTATATTTAAGGCTTAAGAGATTGCTTGATAAAAAAATAATGGGTGATTTGTTTAAAGTCATTTTTACCTACAAATTTAGAGAAGATAATTTTCTAGGCTTTAAATAATGTTTTATTCGAAAAAATTCAAAAAATTAAAAAATATTAATCATTGTTTTTTTTCAAGAAATTATGGTTATTCCAGTGGAATTTATGATAGCTTGAATTGTGGCAGAGGCTCAAAAGATAATAAAAAAAATATTATCAAAAACTTTGGTTTTGTATCAAAGAAAATTAATGTTCAGCCAAACAATTTATTATTAATGCACCAAACTCACAGTAATAAAGTGACAATAATTAATAATAAAAATAAAAACTCAAAAAAATTTTATTCAGATGCTATTATCACTAATATTAAAGGATTAGCTTTAGGTGTTGTGACCGCAGATTGTGTTCCAATTTTACTTTATGATCAAAAAAATGAAACCATCGCATGTATTCATGCTGGGTGGAAAGGTGCTTTTTCTGGAATTATAGAAAATACGATAGGAAAATTAAAAAAGCTCAATTCAAATAATAAAATTTATTCATGTCTAGGTCCATGTATTGGAAAATATAGTTATGAGGTAAATTTAGATTTTTATAAAAAATTTATTATTAAATCAAAAAATAACAAAGTTTATTTTTCTAGAAAAAATAAAAATAAGAAATTATTTAACATCAGAAAATATGTAAGTGATAAACTAGTAAAACTTGGTGTAAATGTGGATCAAGTAAATCATGATACATTCAAGGATAAAAACAACTTCTTTAGCTATAGAAGATCTCAAAAAATGCATGAAAAAGATTACGGTAGGTGCATTTCTGTAATAAGTTTAATTTAAATTAATTTAATTTGAAAATATATTAAAATAATTGTATATATAATTATATTTCATGAAAATTCTATCTGGAACTAGCAACCTTAAATTAAGCAAGGATATTTCAAAAAGATTAAAACTCAAGCTCGTAAATACAAATATAAGAAGATTTGCAGATGGAGAAATTTATATAGAAATAAATGAAAATATAAGAGGAAATAGTGTTTTTGTTGTACAGTCTACATCTAACCCTGCAAATGATAATTTGATGGAACTTCTTTTGGTTATTGATGCGCTTAAAAGATCTTCAGCAAAAAATATTACTGCTGTTATTCCATATTTTGGTTATGCCAGACAAGATAGAAAGGTTGCTCCAAGAACTTCTATTTCTGCAAAAGTTGTTGCAAATTTAATTACTAATGCTGGAGCAAGTCGAGTGGTTACTGTAGATTTACATGCTGGACAAATTCAAGGTTTTTTCGATATGCCTGTCGATAACTTATTTACTACTCCCTTATTCGCAAAATATATAAAAAAAAAACTAAATAATAAAAAATTAATCTGTGTTTCTCCTGACGTTGGTGGGGTGCAAAGAACTAGAGGTTTAGCCACAAGAATAAAAGCAGAGTTAGCTATTATAGATAAAAGAAGGCCTAAGCCTGGTCAGTCACAAGTTATGAATATAATTGGAAATGTAAAAGGGAAAACTTGTATTATTGTAGATGATATAATTGATAGCGGTGGAACTATTGTAAATGCAGTTGATGCACTAAAAAAAGCTGGAGCAGTTGAAGTTTACGTTTTTATAACACATGCTGTTCTTAGTGGTGAAGCTGTAAAAAAAATAAAAAATTCTAAAATAAAAAAGCTTATAATTACGGATACAATTGATACATCTCAAAAAATTAAAAATAACAATAAAATAGAGGTGTTATCCATATCTTCGCTAATGTCTGAAGCAATAAAAAGAATAGCTAATTCAAATTCTGTATCAGATTTATTCAATTAATACTTGTTTTATGAAATGAGTTGAGTTATATAGCTTCTCCAACACAATATAAATGAGTAACTTAAAAGCAATAAAAAGAGAGACTACCTCATCTGGCTCAATTAATAAATTGAGAGAATCCGGGTTTATTCCTGCAATATTATATGGAGGAAAAAATCCTAATCTGAAAATATCAATTGAAAAGAAAGCAATAAGAGACATTGTAGATTCAGATAGTTTTTTATCTAGAGTTTTAGAGATAGAAATTGATGGAAAGAAGGAAAAAGTTTTACCACGAGACGTCGCTTACCATGTTGTTTCTGAAGAACCAATTCATATAGATTTTATGAGAATTGTTGAGGGAAAAAAAGTGGTTATTGATGTTCCTGTAAATTTTAAAAATCATCCTGATTCTCCTGGTTTAAAAAGAGGTGGAGTACTTAATATAGTTAGAAGAAAAGTAGAATTAAAGTGTCCCGGAGAAAGTATTCCAAATGAAATAATGATTGACTTAACGGGAACAGATATTGGAACAAGTATAAAAATATCTTATGTAAAATTACCAGAAAATGTAGTTCCTACAATAACTGATAGAGATTTCGTAATCGCAACAGTGGCAGCTCCAACAGTTATGAAGGAGCCCGAAAAACCAGCTGAAGCAGCAGTAGAAGGTGCAGACGGAGAAGTTCCCGCGGATGGCGCGGAAGCAGCAGCACCAAAAGATGGTGAAACAACCAAGAAAGATGACAAAACAAAAGAAGGTGCTGCAGATAAAAAACCTGAAGAAAAAAAATCACCTGAAAAGAAATAATTAATATGCTTTTACTTGTTGGATTAGGAAATCCTGGCTCCAATTATACTAATACTAGGCATAATATTGGATTTAAAATTATTGATGCTATTAATTTGCATTTTAAACTATCTAAACAAAAGCCAAAGTTTAAAGGGTTGTTAACTACCGGAAATATAGATTCAAAAAAAATTTATGCTATTAAGCCTTTAACTTTTATGAATAATTCAGGGACAGCAATAAAAGAACTAATAGACTATTTTAAAATTGATGCAAAGAACGTTTTTGTTTTTCATGATGATTTGGATATTGACTTTGGAAAAATAAAAGCCAAGTTTGGCGGTAGTAGTGCTGGTCATAATGGAGTTGAATCAATCGATAAATTTATTGGAAAAGATTATTCAAGAGTTAGGATTGGTATAGGACATCCAAAACAAAAAAGTAAAGTTAACAACCATGTCTTAGAGGATTTTAAAGATGATGAAGAGGAAAAAATAAAAGAAATTGCAGATAATATTGTTAAATTAATACCAACTTTAATTGAAAAAAAGATTGATTTGTTTTCAAGTAAGGTTAATCAAAATCTTAATGGGATTTAAATGCGGAATTGTAGGGCTTCCTAATGTTGGAAAATCTACTTTATTTAATGCCCTGACAGCTTCAAAAAATGCAGAAGCTGCGAACTTTCCATTTTGCACGATTGATCCCAATATAGGAATAGTGGATGTAGTTGATGAAAGATTAGATAGTTTATCTAAGTTATCTAATTCAAAAAAAAAAATTTATACAAATATTACTTTTGTAGATATAGCTGGATTAGTTAAAGGAGCTTCTAAAGGAGAGGGCTTGGGAAATAAATTTCTTTCTCATATAAGGGAAGTAGACGCTATTATACACCTAGTTAGATGCTTTGAGTCAGATAAAATCACACACGTTAATTCAGAAATAAATCCATTAAATGACTTAGAAACTATTAAAACAGAGATTATATTATCTGATATTGATATTATTCAAAAAAAATTGGAAAAAGGTAAGAAAAAATTATTAAGCACTAAAGAAATTGAACTGTTAGAAGAAAAATTAGAACAACTTAATCAAGGTAAAGATGCTCAGGTTGAAGGTGAAGAAAATATTAAATTTTTTTCTAAATTGGGTCTACTAAGCATCAAACCTAAAATAATAGTTTGCAATGTAGATGAAGATAGTTTGAAAATAGGAAACAAGTTTACAGATAATGTTAAAACTGAATATTCTAATGAAAAAATTGTAATTATTTGTGCAGATATTGAAGATCAAATTATGGGATTAGATAAAAGTGAAAGAGAGGTATTTATGAAAGAAATTGGATTAAATAAAACAGGTCTTAATCAATTAATTAGAGAAGGTTATGAGCTTTTAAATTTAGATACTTTTTTTACTTCAGGACCAGAAGAGAGTAGAGCTTGGACCGTTAAAAAAAATACATTAGCGCCAAAAGCAGCAAGTGTAATACACACTGATTTTGAAAAAAATTTTATTAGAGCAGAAACAGTCACATGTGAAGATTTTATAAAATTCGGTAGCGCTGAAAAATGCAAGGAAAATGGTAAATTAAGAATAGAGGGTAAAGATTATATTGTTAAAGATGGAGATGTTTTATACTTCAGAGTCAATCCGTGACCAAATCTTTTTCATACTTAAATAAACTAATATAGTTAATAAAATTAAATAAATAATTACTTTAACTCCAGTTTTGTGTCTTTCTTCAAGCTCAGGTTCAGCAGTCCAAGATAAGAATGTAGTTACATCTTTTGCCAATTGATCTACTGTTGCATTTGTTCCATCAGAATACTCAACTATACCATCCGATAAAGGGGCTGACATTTTTATTTTATTTCCAATCATATATTTGTTGTAGTAAACCCCGTCGTCTAAAACCATTCCTTCAGGGGGTTCTTCATAGCCCATTAATACAGAATAAATATAATTAGATCCGCCTGGCCTCGCCTTAACTAAAACTGACATGTCTGGAGGGTAAGCTCCACCATTTGCAGCAATAGATGCGTTTACATTAGGATATGGACTTTTGAATTTATCTGATGGTCTGCCTGGTCTTGTAAACATCTCGCCTTGACTATCAGGCCCATCATCAATCTCTATACTGGCTGCTATTGCTTTAACCTCTGCTTCTGAAAACTCTGGGCCGCCTGACTCACCTAAATTTCTGTAACTTAAGTATTGCATCGAATGACAAGATGCACAAACTTCTTTGTAAACTTGAAACCCTCTTTGTAATGAAGCTCTATCAAATTTTCCTGTCAGGCCTTTGAAGCTCCAATCAACTTTTAACAATTCACCCTGTTCTGCACTTTTTACTGGGTTAATAAAAGCTGATATTGCAATTAGAACTAATATAAGTTTTCTAAAATTATATCTTGTCATTATTTTTCTTAGCCATTGAAGGTTCTACTCCACCTGACAATACTGTATCGGATATACTCATGGGAACAGGATCAGTTTTTTCTAGTAAGCCAACTACTGGCAAAACTACTATAAAATGTAAAAAATAATAAATAGTGCCTACTCTTGCTAAAACTAAATAAATTCCTTCGGCCGGCATGGCTCCCATATAACCAAGCATTAAAACATCAACAACAAAAATCCAATAGAACTGTCTATAAATTGGTCTAAATACAGCTGATCTAACTTTTGATGTGTCTAACCAGGGAAGAACAAAAAGGATAAATATTGCTCCAAACATTAAAATTACTCCGCCTAACTTGTCTGGAACAGATCTTAAGATTGCATAGAAAGGTAAAAGATACCATTCAGGCACGATGTGAGCTGGTGTTATTAAAGGATTAGCAGGAATATAATTATCGGAGTGCCCTAAAACATTGGGTGAAAAAAATACAAATCCTGCAAAGATAATCATAAACATTAATAATGCAAAAGCATCTTTTATTGTAATGTATGGATGAAAAGGAACAGTATCTTTAGAAGGTTTTTTAATATCTATTCCTACAGGATTATTATTTCCAGGCACATGTAAAGCCCAAATATGCAAAACTACCAATCCTAAAATTAAAAATGGTATCAAATAATGTAAACTAAAAAATCTATTTAAAGTTGGGTTATCAACTGAATAAGCTCCCCACAACCAAACCGTGATGCTTTCACCAACCAAGGGTATGGCGCTAAATAAATTTGTTATGACAGTAGCACCCCAAAAACTCATCTGTCCCCATGGCAAAACATAACCCATGAATGCAGCGGCCATCATCAATACGTAAATCATTAAACCAATAATCCAGATTACTTCTCTTGGTGATTTATATGACCCATAAAATAGAGATCTAAAAATGTGAATATAAACTGCTAAAAAAAACATTGATGCGCCATTGCTGTGAATGTATCTTATTAGCCAACCATAATTTACGTCTCTCATTATATGCTCAACACTTGCAAATGCTAAATCTGCATGAGCTACGTAATGCATTGCTAAAACTATTCCTGTAATAATTTGAGTCAATAAACAAAAAGTTAATATTCCACCAAATGTCCACCAGTAATTTAAGTTTTTTGGAGTTGGGTAGTCAGATAAATGAGCGCCCAATGTTAATAGAGGCAAACGATCGTTAAACCATTTCCCTGCTTTTGACTTAGGTATATATTCGTGATCACTCATAATTTTTATCCAATTTTAATAGTATTATTATCAACAAATTCAAATTTAGGTATTTCCATGTTTTTTGGCGCTGGACCTTTTCTAATTCTACCAGAGCCGTCATAATGAGATCCGTGGCATGGACAAAACCAACCTTTATAATCTCCTTTATCTTTTAATGGAACGCAACCTAAATGAGTGCAAACCCCTAACATTACCAACCATTCATCCTTACCTTCTTTTACTCTTTCTTCATCTTTTTGTGGATCAGGCAAATCATCCATACTGACAGCTCTTGCTTCTGCGATCTCGTCTGTAGTTCTTCTTTTTAAGAAAACTGGTTTTCCTCTCCAAAGTACTGTGATTGATTTTCCTGGTTCAACTTGACTAATATCAACTTCAGTTGTAGCCAGCGCTTGCTGGGCTTTATCTGGGTTCATTTGATGAACCAAAGGCCAAACTACTGCCCCAAGACCAACTGCTCCAACTGTATAGCTAGCTGTAAATAAAAAATCTCTACGATTTACTTTTTCTTCTTTGCTCATGTTTGTATGTGTTTATAATATAGTTATTAAATAAAACTAAACTATTCTATTTCCTAGGGTCAGAATGACACATAAATTAAGTAAATTAGGGCGAAATAATGCACATAGCTCTATATAAACCAGACATACCGCAAAATACAGCGGCAATTATAAGATTAAGCGCTTGTTTAGATTTAAAAGTCCATATTATTGAACCATGTGGCTTTAATTTAAACGACTCAAGATTTAAGAGAGTAGTAATGGACTATATTGGTTTTAGTAGAATTTTTAGATATGAAAATTATGATATGTTTATAAAAAGAAATAATAAGTCAAGAATTATTTTAATGACAACAAAAGCTAAAAAACTTTACCATAAATTCAAATTTAAAAAAAATGACATTCTATTATTTGGTAGAGAAAGCGCTGGAGTTCCAGATACTTTACATAGGTCAATTAAAGCTAAACTAAAAATTCCTATAAGCAAGAAAACTAGATCTTTAAATGTTGCTATGACAGTTGCGATTGTGGCTGCCGAAGCCTTACGACAAAATAATTTTTTAAAAAAATGATTAATACTGAATTTAAAAAAAAAATAGTTGATAGTTGGTTTTCTTACTTGCAGATTCAAATTTGTAATGAATTTGAAAATATTGAAATAAAAAAAAAATTTAAAAAGCGTGAATGGTGTAAAAAAAAATTAAGTGATGGGGGTGGAACATCTTTTCTATTATCTGGAGGAAATATTTTTGAAAAGGTGGGTGTTAATAAATCTACCGTATCAGGAATATTTAAAAAAGAATTTAGATCAAAAATATTAGGAGCTAATAAAGATGGAAAATATTGGGCTTCAGGAATTTCAGTTGTAGCACATATGAAAAATCCAAAAATACCAGCGATTCATTTTAATACCAGATTTATTGTAACCTCAAAAGAATGGTTTGGTGGAGGAATGGATGTAACACCCAGCTACAATGATAGAAAGGAAAAACTTTGTGTGCATAGTATGCTTAAAGAGGTTTGTTTACAAAACAAAAAGAATTATAGAAGCTACAAAAATAAATGTGATAGATATTTTTATTTACCTCATAGAAACGAACCAAGAGGTATTGGGGGAATTTTCTTTGATTATGAAACTAAAAATTGGAATAAAAATTTTAAATTTGTTAGAGATCTAGGCTTAACATTTATAAGATTATCAAAAAAAATAATTGAGAGAAAAAAAAATTTAAAATGGAGTAAAAAAGATAAAGAAAAACAACTTATTAAAAGAGGAAGATATGTTGAATTTAATCTTTTATACGATAGAGGTACAAAATTTGGATTAAATACAGGAGGAAACACAGAGTCAATCCTGATGTCTCTACCACCTCAAGTGCAATGGAAATAAATTATGGAAAAAGAACCAATTACAGTTCAAGGGTTAGAAAATCTTAAATCAGAATTAGAAAATTTAAAGAATGTTCAAAGACCTAAAGTTGTTGAAGCAATAGCTGAAGCAAGATCTCATGGGGATTTAAAAGAAAATGCGGAATACCATGCAGCCAAGGAGCAACAAGGATTGATAGAAGGTCGTGTGCTCACTATTAATGATTTAATAGCTAGAGCAAATATTATTGATGTAACAAAAATTGAAAATAATGGAAAAGTTATTTTTGGCTCTACAGTAAAAGTTCAAGATTTAGAGACTGATAAAGAAATTGCTTATAGATTGGTAGGTCAAGATGAGGCTGATATTTCTAAAAATTTAATCTTTTTTAAAAGTCCTATTGGAAAAGCTTTAATTGGTAAAAATGAAGGTGATATGATTAGTGTAAACACGCCATCAGGTGAGAGAAATTTTGAGATAAAAAATGTTACGTATATCTAGTTATCTTGATTTTTAATTATTTTCAAAATTACCTCATCAGAAATTTTAAATTCATTATTAAGCCACTCATTTTCCATCTTTTTTAGAATTTTACCCATGAATAATCCTTCTTTCACACCTTTTTTTTTTAAATAACTGCCATCATAAGGAAATTTAGGAATTGATAATTTTTCTATTTTTTTAATAATCTTGTTTAAATCATCTAAATTATTTTTAGATTTAATAAAATATTTTAATATAGCTAAATTTTTCATTATTTTAGTTCCATAAAAATAAATATTTTTTTTTATATTATTATCTAAAAAATCTTTATGTGATCTAGACTCATTATGTAATTTTATTAGTAAAGATATTTCTTCTTTCATTTTATTTGAGACTTTGTATTTATGACAAAAATACTCGTGATTATTTGCATTATCTAATAACAATATTGTCAAAATTAAATTTTTGTCTAGAGATTTTTTAAAATATTTTAATTTTTCTAATTTGTTAACATTAATTAATTCTGGAAATATTAATGAAAAAATAATTTTTTTATTTTTATGTTTTAAAATATTATGAAAATTATTTAACTTTAAAATTTTAAGCAACTCCTCTAAAACTCTTTCTTTTGAAATATTTTTAATTCCATTTAAGTTAAGTTTTAATGCTTCAATAGTTTGAGCGTCAGTATTGCTATCATATTGAATTGCAAATCTTAAAAATCTAATTATTCTTAGGTAATCTTCTTGAATTCTTGTATTTGGATCGCCTATAAATTTTACTACATTTGTTTTTAAATCTCTTGCTCCATCGTGATAATCGTATATTTTTCCATTAATATCTAAATATATTGCGTTAATTGTTAAGTCTCTTCTTTT
>Ga0233426_10003885_pt1 | contig 11504 bp, 9 predicted proteins | sample SI_118_April2016_6_FD_179875 | JGI IMG/M metagenome (GOLD analysis project Ga0233426, IMG submission 179875) | Seawater microbial communities from Saanich Inlet, British Columbia, Canada - SI_118_April2016_10_MG | ecosystem: Environmental > Aquatic > Marine > Inlet | place: Canada: British... | reverse complement strand
CAGTATTATCATAAGATCCTACTGCATAAAAACTTCCGTTTGTTGCAATATTGGTATCCGTGATTAAAGAACTAAAGGCCATACCAGATACTGGCGCACCTATTAAATCCCATTCTCCATCACCTACTACATTTACATAGCGGTTATAGGTAATATCCCCTGATGCAGCACCACTTACCAATAACGATGAAAACTCATCCGAATCGGAATGTAAAGTTACCGTGCCTGCGGTGTTGGTAAAATCACCGCCAACAAAAACATAACTGTCTTTGGGTATTGTGATACTTCCACCGCTTATTACCGTTAAATTTTGACCTACTGAGATGTAAGACATTAATAAGAAAATAACTAAATGTATCTTTTTCATATATTGTAATTAAATTTAGAATAAAAGTTATGCAATATAAAAAAAAAACCATTATAAATCTCACGCAACCAGTCGTGAGTTATTATACACATCTTCTTTTCGATACAACACCCAGCCTTTAATTTTTCAATAATACCGGTTGCTCCGCAGGTCTAAATCCTTGTTATTTGGTTTGATTTCTATTTACTATTTTGTTACATTTTAGTCATTATACTGTTAATTTTCATGTACTTATAAAAAAAATACATAAACGAGGTAAAACCTAAAATTTACTGGAGGTACCACTTAAAAACCCTGTAAACTTAATGTTTATAGGGTTTTTTGTTTTTAGGGTGCTAAATAGGGTGTTAATAAAATGATTTTAAATCTTCTTAAGAAACTTTCATAAGATACTCCTTTACTATCTCCTGATTAATACCAATATACTCTAAAAATTTTTGTGCTGTAATAAATTGAAGAGGTTTCTTACCAAAATGTTCTTTCATATTGCGGATTTGCGCAAAATAAATTTCGTCTAGTTTTTTAAATGAGATTTTTGCTTACGAATTGCCTTGTCTTTAAGTACCTTGTTCCAATACTTTTTACCAACTAACAATAAGCCAAAACTTTCACTTTTTTCTTTTTGAAGATGCTTGTGGTGCATTTTGTGCGCCCATTTTAAAGCTTTTATATACGTGTTATTACTTCTCGAAAACCACTTAAAACGCTGATGAATAATAACATCATGTACTATAAAATAAGCCAAACCATAAAGTGCAATACCAAATCCAACACCTGCGAGCCAAAATATTTTATCTTGTAAACCAATCATAATGCACAACCAACTTGGTATAGCAAAAACTAAAAAAAAAGCATCATTTTTCTCGAAAAAGTGAGCATTTGGTTTATGATGATCTTCATGTAAATACCACAAAAATCCGTGCATCACATACTTGTGCATTAACCAAGTAATACCCTCCATTATAATGAACGTTACTAAAGATACTGATAAGATAAAAAGAAAGATCATTTATAAAATAAACTAATGGTTACAAAAAATATAAGTTGAATTGTAAATAAATACACTGCGAATTTATTCAGCTTATTAAAATTCAAAATTACGAATAAATACTGTAAAATTAAACTTCCGAAAAACCAACACACATAATTATATATTGGAATTTCTCCATATGGATACCATTGCCAAAAATTTAATTTAATAGCTACTGGTTCTAAAAATATATCTAAAAAAACTGCTGCAAATGCTCCAAATATTGCTAATAAATGAAGTTCTACTTTATTAGAAACTTTAAAGTTATATTTAACGCTAAACCAATTATAAAATTGAGATGTTAAACCCCCAACACAATACATCGTTGTAAACCACAAAATGCCTAATAAAACAGGAACACCAAATATTTTGTAACCCATAACATTTGAATATTTGTAATCTCCAAAAAGAAAACCTGTATTTATTCCAATAACTTCATAAGTAAGACCTGCAAAAACACATGCGCTAAAAAAAAGCCAGAGTGATTTATTAATTTTTTGATGTGTATACATAACCAATACCATCGAAATAATTAAATTCAAAGGTGTGTTTTCAATAAAAAAATCATTGTAATCAGTAAAAAGCAAGCCAACAATAGCACTAACATGAAATAATAAACTTATTCCTATTGCTAGTCTATATTTGTTTTTAAAGAAATTACTGAATATCATCTGCTACTAATTTTGCACTTTTAAAACATAATGGAATTCCACCTCCAGGATGAACGCTTCCTCCGCAGAAATATAAATTTTTATATCGCTTACTTTTATTTTGCTGTCTAAAAAAAGCAGCCATTTTACTGTTACTGCTTGTACCATACAAAGACCCCATAAAACTAGCTGTTTTTTGTTGAATATTTAATGGAGAAAGTGTGTCTTCCAAAACTATATGGTTTTCTAGATTAGTCTTTAGTTGTTTATTTATTTGTTTGATAATAAACTTTCTTACTTTTTCTTTCTGTTCTTCCCAATTATGCTCATTATGTGCAGGAGCATTTACCATTACAAACCAATTTTCGCTTTTATCTGGGGCATGATTTTTGTCGTATTTGGAAGTTATATTCACATAAATTGTTGGTTCATCAGGTAAAATTGACTCGTCAAAAATTTGTTTAAATTCTTTTTTATAATCTTCACTAAAAAAGATATTATGCAAACCTAAATCTGAAAAAGTAGTGTTTATTCCCCAATAGAATATAAAAGCACTGCTACTGCGTTCTTGCTTTAAAACTTTATCAGCAAAATTTTTATCCGAAAGTAAATTTTTGTAAGTGTAATAAATATCCATATTACTTACAACTGTATGTGCTTTATAATTTTTTCCGTTGACTAAAACTCCTGTAACAATATCTTGTAAAGTTTCAATTTTTTCAACTTTGCTGTCGATATGAAATTTAACCCCAACATCTTTTGCTAATTGCACTAAGGCATTGGTAATACTAATCATTCCTCCATTTGGATAAAAAGTTCCTTGGCTTTGTTCTAAACTAGAAATCATACTTAACATAGCCGGCGCTTTATAAGGATTACTACCATTATAAGTTGCAAAACGATTAAAAAGCTGAACCATTTCTGGTGTTTTAAAACTTGATTCGTTAAAGCTATTCAAGGACTTTGAAATGTATGGAAACTTTACACTGAACAGAGCTTTATATGTTTCACTTTTTGTTATTAAATTTAAATCTAAAGGAAAATCTAAAAAAAGTTCTCCTATATTTTGATAGGCTTTCTTACTATTTTGAAGATATTTTTTAATGTTTCCTGATGGCTCACCAAAAACTTTTTCTGCTTCCTCAGCAAATGTTTCAACATTTTTTTGAGCAATAATTTTTTTTCCGTTCGCAAAAAAATAACGACAACTTTCATCTAAATCACGATATGTAAAATAGCTAGTAATATCTTTTTGTGCTAAACTAAAAAGTGCTTCTATATTTTCTGGAGCCGTAAAAAGCGAAGGACCAGTATCAAAAGTGAAACCATCTTTTTCGAATGATGACAGTTTTCCTCCAAGATAAGAATTTGCTTCAAAAACAGAAACATCGTAATTCTTTAAAGCTAGTCGAATTGAAGTGGCTAAACCCCCTATTCCACTACCAATAACAGCTACCTTATTCATTTGTTTAATATTTGTGTAAAAATATGAAACAAAAAACATTTAACCCAATTTTTTTATTTAATAATATCAAAATATTTATTGAAGTTAAAAAAATTAGTATGCTAACCAAAGAGTGAATCGCAGAATTATTTTACAATTTTTTGTTGAATAGTAAAACGCGTAAACATATCTTCACTATACCAATTTTGTTTTCTAGTTTTTTGGATAACGGCTTTATGTTGTGGCATTCTGTATGCAAATTTTTTCATCATCGCTTTTGATTCCCAAACACTAAAAGTTGCTTGTTTTACCCAAGGAATCTCTCCTACTCCATAAGAAGTAATAAACCCATCTGCTGCTGACATTTGTGCTGCTATGGGCGCCACATTTTGCCAAAAATAACGCAATTTATTTAAGCGAATTGTTGCTCTTGTTAATACAGCTATTTCTCCTTCATAATTAGTTGTTGGTGGCAGATCACCAAAAACCTTTTTTTTATCCCAAAGACCATGACCTTCAATTGGCTTTAGTAGATATATAGTTTGTTTTTTACAAAACAATTCAAACCATTTTAAAATGAAACTTCCAAATTGAGCATTCAAATTTAAATCACCTTCATAAGTAATTAAAATAGACCATTGAGATAAATCTGGAATTTTATCAAACGTACCATTTTTGCCTGTTCCCATTAATTTATAAAATTGTATGTTTTTATTAAAAAATAAAGGAACTCTAAAAATTGCCATTGATAAAAATCCAAAAATGGCAAAACTTGGGTGGTATCTTACAATTATTAAACTTGCTCTCAAAATAATATCTACTCTTGTATTTAAATTGAATCAAATATAGACAAAGTAATTGAGGTGAATCACTATCTGATTTACTGTTTTTATTAAATTGTATGAGAATAAGTAATCTCTAAATTAATAATGTATTAAGAATTTTAAAACTCTTGAAATTCAGTATTTAGATAAGTTGTTATGATAATATTCATAGATTATTCAATATACATCAAAAAAAAAAGCCTTCCAGAGGGAAGACTTTTGTACATTTATAAATAGTAAGATTACTCTTCTTTAGCTCCTTCAGTATCGGAAGCCAAGGAGTTCATCATTCCTCCAAAATCAAACCAATCTCCACCTCCAGATATTTTACCATCTGTAAATGCAAAAGAATGGTATGAGGTTAATTTAACAGACTTCCCTGAGGCTACATGATCTGCCGTCCAAGTGCCATATACTCGTGTGCTACCGTCAAATAATCCAGTAGCTTCATCTACTCCAGGCAACCAGTAATCAGCCGTGAAGTTCAAATTATCAAATTCTTTTTGATAAAAAGCAAGAGCGTTTTTCAAACCTTGTGCATCGGCCATTTCAGAACCATATACGGGCATATGCCATTTTAGATCATCATGAATCATTGCAGACTGAGCTGCTAAGTCTTCAGTTGCGTGCGCTTGCATAAAACTCTTAGCAATCTCTAGATTAGCTGCATATTTAGGATTGTTTTCTTTTTGAGGAGCACATGAAGCTATGCATATTAACAATGTTAGTAATGATAATTTTAATAGGTTTTTCATTTTTTTAAAAATTTAATTAATACTTGTTTTTATATTTTTAGAGGATTTTTTTAGTTAGTAAATCCAACCACCAACAGAAGTTCTGTATTCTATTGGATATGCTTTTAATAGGTCTTTTAATGCATCGGTTGCGTTACCGGCAATAATGAACTTGTCTATTTCAAACATCTTCATGAAAGGAGCAAAGTTTGCCCCACCTTCAAAGTTATTTGCATGCAATACCAGGTCTGCAGAGGTTAAATATTTCTCTACTAAAAATACACGTTTTCCATTTTCAGAAATAAAGTACGTATAATCATAGGTATTAGGTTCATTAGCTCTCACAAAATCATTTAATTTTTTAACCAGTGTTTGCACATCTTCTTTAGTGTTTCCTTTGGTTACTTTAAGTTCTAATAGGATCACTAATTTCTCGGAAACATTCTTGGCCGCTTGCATGGCGTTTAGTTCTTTATCAAAAACAGTATTGTCAAAAAACTGTACTTCTTTGATTATTTTAAGTCCATCCCATTTATAAGAAAGGTGAAAAGGGAAACTTACTTTTTGCCCAGTGTATTTACCAGTGGCACTAAAGGTATTCCAGACATTAGTCCAAATAATTCCATTTTCATAGACTGTTGTTTCTATTTCAGAGCCGATAGCATCTCCGTCTACATCTTCAAAACTAATCTCATCAAACATCTCAAACAATCCTTCAACACCAGCAATAAAACCTGCTTTGTCTTTTGAGTTATTTCTAGCATCTACAAACGTCATATCATCAGAGAATAAATCTTTGAGATAATCGATATTTTCTTCACTTACGTTTTTAAAAAGGGTTTTAATAATTTCAGATCGTTCATCATTGGTAGTTACCGCACCATGTGGACTTTGGCAAGAATACATTGCGACCACGAGTAATAATATGAGTATTTTTTTCATAATCAGTTATTTAGAAACCCTAATATATAAAAAAACGATGAATTAAATGTTACTCCGCGGGTTTAAAATATTGTTATTTGGTTTATTTCTCTCTACTCTTTTATCATAATTCAGTCACTATACTATTTATTTTCGTTTGCTCTCAGAAAATACTTTGTTCTTTTAATTTTAACAACCTATCCATGCAAAACGAATTTTAAGTAAAAAAAAAGCATTAAAAAACGCAAACCTCTTGGTTTGCGTTTATAAAAAGATATTTTATTAAAAAAGTTATTCTTTTACAATCTTATAGGACCCTGTTTTTCCTTCTACACTTACTTTTACAATATACATCCCTGGCGTTAGTTTTGACAAATTAACAGATGAATTATTTTTATCTAGTGCACCAAAAAACACTTTTTGACCCAATAAATTAAAGACTGTTATTGCCTCTACTTTATTTTGAGATCTAAAGTTTAGTTCTTGCTTTACAATTGTTGGATATATTGTAAAATCTTCTAATATATTCGATGCTGTAACTAAAGTTTCAGAAGTGATTTGAAAATTATCAATAAAAAATTCATTATCAATACCAGGATCATCAGCTCCTGAATTTGCATAAAAACCAAATTGAACCTCTTGACCATAACCAGACAGACTAGTTTCTGCGGCAGATTGTCCTTCATTACTTATTTCAGTAGTTGCATCCCATCTGTATAACTCTGTCCATGAAACACCTCTATCTTGTGTAACAAGCAAAGCTACATAATCATCTGAACCTAAAGTAGAAGATTCAGTTAACTCATATTTAGTTAATGCTACATCATAGTTTAGGAAATAAGTACCCCCTGAAAGATCAAATACTGGAGAAAATAAATAATCAGCAACTTTATCTTCATAAATATTGATTAGAGCTGCCGTTCCATTGGAATTTTCAATATCATTTCCAAAATCCCATTGGGTGAATTTTGTTTGAATCCCTATTGGATTTCCGTAAGCGCCCCGAGCCACTTCCCACGCTTCTGGAAGGAAAGAATTAAATTTTTCAGTATAATTAGGTGTAATTGTTGCTGGTGGTGTGTAAGAAAAAACCTGAAGAATATTTTGAACATTAATTTGTTCTCCACTAGAATTATAGGAACCTGAAGACCCTAATGATTCGATATTTCCGTAACCATGATAAATAGTTGGCGTAGATATAAAATCACCTGGAACCCAACTAGTTCCATCATCAGAAACAGAATAATCAGTGAACAAACTAACAACACTTTCTTTAATTTCACCAACATGATAAGAGAACTCTTCCTTTCCCGATGGCACAAAACTGTCTAATGTGGAATCATAATCATAATAAATAAGCTTAGCATACTGATCTGCCTCTTTACCAGTATAACCATAGGACGAATAAAAAGTGTGGGATTCTCTGGAAGAAGGTTGATAATTTTCAGATTCAGACGAATAATTATAAAAAACAGTAGCATCTAACCTACCATTAACATCATAAGTATAGGATGCTACTTCAGCATCGATCCATGTTGCTCCATCATCAGTCGTATAATCATAATACAAGTTTTGAATTAAATTATCTTCATTGTAATAGTATGATTCACGACCGGATAAAACAAAACCTGCCGCTGTATTGTCATAAAAATAAACATTTTTCTGCGTCGGGAGATTATTTTCATATAAATATGTAACTGCTGAAGCACTTTCATACTGCAAGGTTTCCAAATTTGCTTTAAATTCAGTTGTCTGTACTAAATTTCCTTCACTATCATAGGTATTAACATATCTATAAGCCGCATATACAGCATAGTTGTTTGCATCTGCATCATACTCATAATATATTTCCTTTTCAAGTGAACCATCTTCATAATAAGTATATAAGTCGATATAATTACCTGCAGACTCCTCCGCATCGAATGTCATTAAATCATTATTATAAATTGATAGATAAGGATTTAGTCTTCTTAAAACATCAATAGCATATTCAGACATATCAGAGCTCGAGGCATTTGAGTTAGATTTGCTATTGTAAGTTGCTCTATTCTTTCTTTTTTTATTAAACCTATTTCGTCTTTCTGTTACAGAAGGAAAGTTATTGTTAAGTTTTTTAACTGGTGATTTTGTGTAAGGAATAGATTTGGGAAAAGATAAAGCTTCTGGTGGTGCAGCTTTAGTTGGAAAAATTTGGTTAAAATTTAATTTATGTTTGTGTATTTTATCATTAATATTCTTTAAAATTTCAGAATCTGATAAAATTGATTTGCTTTGAACATCTTGTGGTAATAACCTATCTACTTGGGAGTGAGTACATAAAAAAAAACCAATTGACATTAAAATTGATAAAGTAATTTTCTGCATAATTGTTATTTTTAATTAATATTTCAATAAATGTACTAAATATAAATTTAGCAACATTCATAATATCAGTATTTTACCCATAATTGCATATTTACGCTGCATTAATTCGCGAGAATAACTTTTTATTTTTAGTATCAATTTATCTAAGTAAACTAATGTTTGTTAAACTATTTGAACAATTTTTTAAGCATATTGACCGAAAATAGAACTATTTTACTTGTATTTAATCTCAAATTTGTGGGTATCTCTTAGATTTCTACATGAAAAAAAATAGTATTATCAATCAAGTTTTTATTCTCCTTTTAACTACAAATTTTGTTTTGCAAGCTCAATCAGTTAAAAAGATAACCAAACAAAAACAACCTAATTTTTTATTTGTTTTGGTTGATGATCAACCTTTTGATGCTCTTGGATTATCTGAACGCTACCCTTTTTTAAAGACTCCAAATATCGACAGATTGGCTAAAGAAGGTGTTAATGTAGAAAACTTCTTTGTAACTCAATCTATTTGCTCACCATCAAGAGCTAGTTTTTTAACAGGAACATATCCTCATATTCATGGAGTAAATCAGAATAACAAACATGTAGATCCTAAATGGGATGAATTTGCACCCTATTCAAGCCATTTACAAAAGAGCGGTTACGAAACTGCTCATGTTGGTAAAATTCATATGGCGCATTATAAAGGTAAAAAACATGTAAGGCCAGGTTTTGACTATTGGTTTAGTTTTATTGGACAAGGAAAGTATTTTAATCCTACCGTAAACGAAAATGGAAAAGAATATCAAGAAAAAGGATATATGACAGATATTTTAACCGAAAAATCAATTTCTTGGTTAAAAGAAAAAAGAGATCCTAACAAACCTTTTAGTTTAAATCTCTGGCACAAAGCGGTTCATCAACCTCATCTACCAGCACCCAGACATGAAAAATTATATATAGGAGAAGAGTTACCCACTCCTCCTTATAACACTCACAAAGAGACATTTAAAGGAAAACCCGAATGGCAGAGAAAAAAAACTTTCGGATTTGAATGGAAAAATAATTTACCTATTCCCTCTGAACTACCAGAGCAAGAATGGCCGATTAATTATGAAAGAAATATGCAACTTTTGCGCTGTCTTGTTGCCATCGATGAATCCTTAGGAAAAGTATTAGCTACCCTCGAAGAAATGGGAGAATTAGAAAATACTGTTGTTATTTACAGCAGTGATAATGGCTATTTTATGGGAGAACATACTTTTTTAGACAAACGATTAGCTTACGAAAATTCTATGCGAGTGCCAATGCTTATTCGTTATCCTAAAATGATTAAAGAAAATACTAAAATAAAAGAGCAATGTCTAAATATAGATATTGCACCAACTATTCTTAATCTTGCAGGAATTGATAAACCAGACTATATGCAGGGAGAATCTATGGTAAACTTATTAAAGGGTAAAAAAGAGAAAAACTGGAGAGATGCCATTCTATTCGAGTATTATGTAGATAGCTACTGGCCATATGCAGGACCTAGCCAAATTGCGGTAAGAACTGAGAATTATAAATTAGTAGATGTCTTTTTAGTTAATGACATTGATGAGTTATACGATCTAAAAAATGATCCGGGTGAGATGAATAATCTCATTAATGATAGCAAATACGATAAAATTGAGGAGATACTTAGAAAGAAAGCTTCAATATTAAAAAAACAATACAAGTACAACCCCAAGAGAGACTGGTGGCTAAAACAGGTGATGCAGACAAAAAGAGATAAACAAAAATCTTGATAGATTTAGTCGTTTGAATGTTAGTTTTTTTTGCTTTTTGTTTCCCTTTTAAATGCCTATTAAAAATTGTATATTTACGAATAGGCACATTCATTGTTTTTTAATTTCTAAATACTCATCATGATAAGACGCTTTTTATTTGTAGGTCGCATCTTGTTATTTTTCTTTCCTATTTTAATACTTGGTCAGCAAATTAAACACTTAGGATTATATGATGGTATTAGAAGTGGAGCGGTTCGTGCATTTGAAAAAGATACTTTGGGCTACATGTGGATTGGAACCTCACAAGGTTTAAATAGGTACTCTGGTTATCAATTTAAAAATTATGATAAATTTCTTACAAGTGGAGTTGCAGATATTATTAGTAAAAACGGAGATCTTTTTGTACTCGGAACTAAGGGAGAACTTCTTCAATACAATTACCAACAAGACAGCTTTAAATCTATTTTAAATTTTAAGGATACTAAATTTTTATCTTTTGAACTTATCAACCATCACACCATAATTATTGGCCTTCAACAAGGATTATTAATTTATGATTTAGCATCTAAAAGCGTCAGTAAAATTCTTCATTCTAAAAGCAGGTTTAACAGAAGAATTCAAATTCATAAAAATCAGATTTATATCGCTTCTACTAAAGGTATTGATGTTTATGATTACTATCAAAGCACTCATCAATTAATAAAACAAAAATCATTGTTGAAAAATCATGAAATACTTGATTTAGACTTTGATAATCAAAATCGAATTTGGGCCGGTACATATCAAAAAGGATTATTTGTAATTGACGAGGACGAAGTAACTACAAAAATTAAAATTTATGATAATCTTCTAAAAACACATACCATTAGATCTATTGAATTTGATAAAGACAATAAGGCACTAATAGCCTTAGAGGGTTTTGGCTTACTAATTATAGATCCTCTATTTAATACTCTTAAAAAAGTAGAATATACACCAAATGAAATGAACTCTCTCAGTCAGAATAGTATCTATAAAATCTTTGTTGATGAGGAAAATGTCTATTGGTTAGGATTAAGAGAGGTTGGGATAGATGTGATTTACCCTAGAGATAACGCTTTTAAAAATATTTTTTACATTCCGTTTAAACCAAATAGTATTAGCAATAATAATATACGTTCCATTTATTTTGAGGATGGCGGAAATGTTTGGTTTGGTACCGAAAATGGAATTAGTAAACAATCTCTAAACGGAAACTGGACAAATTATAATACAAACTCAAAACTTAAAAATAAGGCGGTACTTACAATAGATAAATTTGGAGAACATTTACTTTTAGGTGTGTATGGTTCTGGACTAATAAAATTTAATCCGAAAACAGGAGAAACTTCCAATTTTGAGCTCAAGGAAAAAGGACTAAAATCTAAACGTATTTTTATC
>Ga0233426_10003883_pt1 | contig 11510 bp, 9 predicted proteins | sample SI_118_April2016_6_FD_179875 | JGI IMG/M metagenome (GOLD analysis project Ga0233426, IMG submission 179875) | Seawater microbial communities from Saanich Inlet, British Columbia, Canada - SI_118_April2016_10_MG | ecosystem: Environmental > Aquatic > Marine > Inlet | place: Canada: British... | reverse complement strand
GCACGTGAAACCGTTGTTCCGTTCAGCTCAACCGGATCGAGTATCGCAACAGGTGTTAAAATGCCAGTCCGCCCCACGCCGACTTCAATGCTTCTCAGCACTGTAGCGGCCTGTTCTGCGGTAAATTTAAATGCCGTTGCCCAACGTGGTGATTTTGCGGTGAAACCCAGCTGCTTTTGCTGTTTTAATGAGTTAACTTTGAGCACAATTCCGTCAATGTCATAAGGCAGTTCCTCCTTGTGTTCTTCCCAGTAGCGACAAAATTCCAGTACATCTTCAATTGAAGCAACTAATTTTGTTTCAGGATTTAGTGGAAATTCATGTTGACGCAGAAAATCCAAATTGCCGGCATGCGTTTCATGAGGTATACCTTCGGCAATCGTGTAGATAAAAACTGCTAATTGACGTCGACTGGTTTCGGCGCTGTTCAGCAACCTTAACGAACCGGCGGCGGCGTTTCTTGGATTTTTGAAAAGCGGCTCTCCGGAAATGAGGCGCTGCTGATTAAGTGCATCAAAACTTTTACGTGGAAGATAAACCTCGCCGCGTACCTCCAAATCACGCTCATCTTTCAGTGTTAAAGGCAGACAAGTAATTGTTTTGATATTCGGAGTAATTTCCTCACCCTCACTCCCGTCACCCCGGGTTACTCCGGCACTCAAAATTCCGTTCCTGTAAATTGCAGAAACTGCTACTCCGTCAATTTTCAACTCACAAACGTATTCCGCACTTTGCCCTCCAAGTAGTTTTTTTACGCCTGTGTCCCAGCTTTTAAGTTCGTCCAGTGAATAGACATTTCCTAAACTCAGCATCGGCACGAGGTGTTTCCTGCTTGGAAAACCTGAGTGTGGTTCTCCTTTGATCTGGAGGGTGGGAGAATCTTCACTTCTCAACTCAGGGCTCTGCTTTTCCAACGTTTTAAGTTCTAACACCAGTTCATCATAAGTTTCATCTGTACAGCTATTTCCTTGATCATCTGAGTTTTCAAGGCAATAGTACGAATAATTGTACTGATGGATCAAGGTACTTAGTTGATGAATTCGTGCTTGAGTTACAGAAAAGGAAGGCATATTTTAGCAGTATACGAATGCAGAAATTTTTGACAGAATAATAGCTTTTTGATTGGGAGCTTGAGATGTACACTACACTATATAAACTCAGTAGTGAAAGTTCCATTCATTTCTAAATGAGACAGGCTTCTAAGTGAATTTATTTGAACACACACACGAAAAGCAAATCCGTAAAGAAGCTCCGTTAGCAGACCGTATGCGCCCGAGAACGATTGAAGAGTTTGTCGGTCAAAGTCACATTTTAGCGCCAGGACGTCTTTTACGGCGTGCTATTCAAGCCGATCAATTGACGAGCCTGATTTTTTATGGACCTCCGGGAACAGGAAAAACTACACTTGCCCGTATAATTGCCAACACAACCCAAGCTGAATTCCTTTCCATCAACGCGGTTTTGTCCGGAATCGCTGATATCCGCAAGTGTATTGAAACCGCCAAAAAGGTGCGTTCCGAACAACAACGTCGTGCTGTTTTGTTTGTAGATGAAGTACACCGTTTTAACAAAGCACAGCAGGATGCTCTTCTGCCGCATGTTGAAAACGGTACTGTAATCTTGATCGGCGCGACTACGGAAAATCCATATTTTGAAGTCAACAAAGCACTTGTCAGCCGTTCCAGAATTTTTCAACTGCAATCACTGGATTCAAGTGAAGTTGAGGAAATTATCAAGCAGGCACTGGCAGATCCGGAACGTGGATTTGGTGATAAAAAAGTAGTCATCGAAGACAGGGCAAGTCAGCACCTCGCAAATGTGGCTGGCGGTGACGCCCGGGCGGCTTTGAATGCACTCGAACTCGCAGTGTTAACAAGTGAAGTTGACAATGAGGCGGTTATAAAGATCACTTTGGAAGTTGCGGAAGAATCAATTCAGCAGCGGGCAGTACTTTATGACAAAGACGGAGACGCGCATTTTGACACAATTTCCGCTTTTATCAAATCTATGCGTGGTTCCGATCCGGATGCCGCACTTTTCTGGATGGCGAAAATGATAGAGGCAGGTGAAGACCCGAAATTCATTATCCGGAGAATGCTGATTTTTGCCGGTGAAGATGTAGGCATGGCAGATCCGCAGGCGTTAGCTGTTGTTACATCCGCAGCCCAGGCTTTTGATTATGTAGGTATGCCGGAGGGTCGTTATCACCTTGCGCAAGCCTGTTTGTATTTAAGTACTGCGCCCAAGAGCAATTCAGCGTTTGCGTTTTTTGACGCAATTTCAGTTGTACGAAAGGAACAGGCTGACGAGGTTCCGGACACGCTCAAAGACGCAAACCGAGACGGAAAGGCCTTTGGACACGGAGAAGGTTATCTTTATCCGCACGCATACCGTGATCACTGGGTAGCTCAACAATATCTTCCGGATGTTTTACAGGGGCGGATTTTTTATCAGCCATCGGATCAAGGTTATGAAGCAGCCATCCAGGATAATGTGGCAAGACATCGTGAAGCGCAACTGGCTGCCTTTTTATCCGAAACTTCAGCAGAACAATCCGGAAGCTCAAATTACTGGGAAGCACGAACGATGGGCAGTTCCGGGGAATTGCTCAACGAAGTGCGTGACCGTTTATTAAAATGGTGCAAGCTCTCGCGTAATACTCTGGCCCTTGTACTCAATGCGAGAGACGGTTTGCTGCTGGGTGAATTTCTACGACATATTCCTGAAGAAAAACTTTACGCGCTGGTAGATTCTTCCCAAGAAAAACAAACACTCAGTGCAATGTTCAATAATCCAGCTTCCGGAATTAAGCCTAATATCGCACAGGACAGTTCCAGCAATCCGGAGGCATTTGAAATTTCTGCTTTAGGTTTTGAACGGATAGTTGGACGTAACGTTCTGCAGAAACACCAGGACAAAACTGCTTTTTTAGAAACTTTGAAACCGTGGATTGCAGCGGAAGGAAGCTTTGTTTTTGCAGAAACAGTACCTGCACTTGGACAACGTCTTTCAGAATTAATTCCGACAGAAAGTCTGGAAGCGGAATTTCTAAAATCGCTTAAAGCAGCAGAAGAAGAAATTTATCATGCAACAGAAAACGCACGCAGTAACTGGACGCCAGACACTCTGCGTGATGAACTGGAATCCGCGGACTGGAACATCAAACGCTGGCAGGTTAAAGAGTTCCGCACACCAAGCATGATTCGGACAACTCAAATCGAACAGTGGTTTGCCGTTCAGACCGAGAGTCCTCATTCCAGTTACGGACAACTTTTATCTGCACATTTTTCCGCCGATCAGTTGAATAATCTGCAGGAAACTTTCCGGAGTGAAGTTGCCGGAAAAGTAGTGGAGTGGCGCAGTGTTTGTCTGTTCATGGAATTGTGCAAGAAAACGACGAATGAATCTTAAGTGAAAAATGCTGAAAACTTTTCTCTTCTCTTCTACACTTCTTTTTGTGTTGATAGTCTCAGGCTGTGCATATGAAGCACAATATATCTTTTATAAAACAGGAGTTAGTGAGCAGTTAAAGGAACGTGCACTAAGACACTGTCACGGTGATTTTAAGGTTTTGCAGGAAGAAGATTTTGGACCTTACACACGCGCACGTCTTGAATGCAGAGAATAGGCTTTGAAATATTCTCCTGCAAATGTGATACTTTTCGCGTCTTTGTTAATTTCTATATTCTTAAGGCAGGACAGGTAAATGCGTGGTGGCATTCACCTAATTGAAGCCTACATCAAATTATGAATTATTCTTTTCCGGAATATTACGTATACACTGAGAGGAATGAACAAGACGAGTTGCCAGACTATTCAGAAGAAAGATAGTGAAAGGAGGGAAAGATAAATTTACGATGACATTTTAAATTGTTTACGTTTTTCAGGCACAGTATGAACGGATTTTTTCAAGCAGTGATTGAGCAACTTCAACACCTTCGAGTTCAATCCGTTGTCGATTTTTTCTGCGACGATCGCCGGGCAAACGTGCGCCGTCCTGACTCTGGACCGCCTCTACAAGTGTAGAGATACGTTCATAAAATTCAGCACCGGAGAATGCTTCCGGATCGAAGGCGATGAAACACTGTCCTGTCCTCGGAGGTCCGCCGGCAGTGCCGGAAAAAGGACTTGCCTGCAGACCAAGCACCGCACCGCTGAGCGCAGCAGCCATAACTTCGACCAGCAAACCTGTACCGAAACCTTTGTAGCCGCCGCTCGGAGCCATACTTCCCTTGAGCGCAATTTCCGGATCTGTCGTACTTTGACCTTCTGCATCGAGCGCCCAACCTTCAGGGATGGAAATCCCCTCTCTTGCACGCATCATAATTTCGCTCTTGGCAACCACGCTTGCGCTCTGGTCAAGCACGAAAGCAGCGCCACCTGTGGAATCCGGAACTGCAAGAGCAAAAGGATTTGTACCAAGAACAGGTTTTTTACCGCCGACAGGTGCGATCGAGGCCGGTGAATTCGTAAAGCCGATTCCTACCAGACCTGCCTCAGCAAGGCGTTCCACATGATAACCCAATACTCCACAGTTGTAAGAATTGCTGATGGTGAGTCCGACACAGCCGTTCGCTTTTACGAGCGGAATCAATTCATTAAATCCTGCATCGATCGCCGGGTGAGCAAAACCTGTTTTTGCGTCCACCTGAATCGCGGATAGACGTGGCTGGCTTACTTCCGGAACTGCAGCGCCGTCTACTTTTCCACACTTCACATGTTCACAGTAAATTGGAACATAGAGCAATCCATGACTGCGGATACCGTCACGTTCAGCAGCCAACGCAGCTTTCCCTACTGACTTTGCGGATTCCGGACGCGTTCCCGCTCCGATCAATGCTTCAGTTGCCAGACTCTCTACTTGAGCTAAACTCAGTTTTTCTGTACTCATATTAATCTGTTATTTTAAGCTTTATTGTTGGCGGTACGTTCCCAAATAAATTCCGCAATATGCTGATGAGCTGTTGTATTTCCGGAATGTTTCATTGCACCGGAAATATTCAGCAGACAACCACAGTCACCACCCAACAGACGATTTGCACCTGTTTTTGAAATATCATCAACCTTGTCTTTAACCATGGCTGCAGAAATGTGCTGCTCTTTAATCGCAAATGTCCCTCCAAATCCGCAACATTCATCTTCCCGTTCAAGTTCGAGCAATTCAACATCTTTTAACTGACGCAATAACTGCTTCGGGGCATCACCTATTTCCATTTCCCTTTTTGCATGACATGATGTATGCCATGTTACTTTAATGGGATCACCGAGGTCTTCAAGTTTTATTTTAAGTACATGTACTAAAAATTCGGTTAATTCAAATGTTCGTTCCGCGACTGATTCCGCTACCTGCTGCAGGGCATCATTTTTAAATAATTCAGCATAGTGTTTCCGGATCATTCCGCCGCATGAACCTGAAGGTATCACAATTGGGATATTTTCAGGAAATAATTTGACTTGTGCTGCTGCAACTTTAAGTGCCTGGTCATAAAATCCGGAATTAAATGCTGGCTGTCCACAACAAGTTTGTTCCTGCGGGAAAATAACCTTTACGCCTTCACGTTGCAATAGTTTGATCCCGGCCATTCCTGCTTCCGGATAAAGAAGATCAACCAGACATGTACCGAAATAATAAACTGCTGCAGGTTTATTTGGGTATTTTTTCATTACTCAGCTTGTTTTTTAGCCATTTAACCGTTATTTTTGTTTTCGCCAACCCAGCGGGCGGCCGCTTTTAAGCGCTCTCACTCGACGTCCAGTCAATTTTTCCACCTCCATTTTAAAACTCTCGTCTCCAATAGCCAGTCCTTTATTTGTACTGTCTCTTATTTCTTTCAACAATTCTTCATTTGTACTTTGTTCACAATATGCCAGATATTTTTCTGATCGCTCCGCTTTAGTTTCACCCAGTTTCAAATACTCCGCATGTGGTTTACAAAGCGCCGAAGGTTTACCTTTGGCGTTAAGTTGAAAACTAGTCCAGTTATAATCATCAGCATGACTGACCAATGCCAGCCGTACCGGATTCAGTTCAATGTAGCGGCAGACTTCCAGTAAATATTGCCCAGGCTGCACCAAACACGATCTGTAACGTCCTTCCCAGAGGGTTCCTGAACGTTGATTCTGCTGATTAAAGAAACGTACATATTGTCGGCCTAAAGCTTGAACCATCTGGCTCAAACCACCTGCCGTATTTGGTGTAGATAACAAATGAAGATGATCTTCAAGCAAAGCCCAGGCATGTACATCAACTTGATATTTTTCAGAATATTCTCTCAACCACCACAGAAACGCTGCATAATCACCGGATGCCTTAAAACATTGCTGACGATTGTTTGCTCTCAATAGTATATGTACTGGTACACCGACTGGTGCGGCTCTTTGAAGTCTTGCCATTTCTCGATGCTGTGACTTTTACGGAATATCAATTATGTCTGTGTTAACATTACTCTGACCCTATTTATCACTTATGCAACAGTTGATCCTCTAAGCAGAATCCTCTTGAAATGAAGTTGATAAATTTATCTTTATCCGCTTTCTCTCAATCATAAAACGTCAGAAATACCTGTTATTTCTAACTCAGCTAGAAAGCTATTATTGTTAACACTCATCATTAAGCTATCTCCCAGCGCTCTAAATAACAACATAAGTTTCATAATTTTTAGGAAACCTTCAGATTGCTGTCATCACTTGTTCTGTATCACACTGCCAGCATTGAGTAAACTGAGGATCAATTTTTTCACCGCAAGCATGACATATCCAGGCCGTTTGCTGAGTTTCGCTCTTTGTCATGGCGGCAGCTATCAACAGTCTTGCCTGCTCCAACTCATCAGCATCATGTACCCAAAGTTCCGGCCATATATCCAGAGGAGCTAATCCGCCTACTGCGCCAGCCAACTGTTCTCTCAGGATCACACTGTCAATCTGATGTGCCTCGAGAACACTTCTCGCGAAATGGACCAGATTCACATCCTGTGAACTGTAAACTTTACGCATAGATTTTTCCTTTGCTGGTGCTGGTACTTGAAAATACGACAAAATGAATCTTGCTGCACTGTGACGATGTTAGCATTATAATGTATAATTCCATATTTTTACATTACTCTGCGTATAATGTGATGATTAAGTTCTGCCTGAGTATGCTCATACTTTCTTGGACTGAGCTCAACCTGCCATCAAAAAACCTGCCTAGGGAAATAAACACCACCCTCATTGATTTTACGTTAATTTTAGTAACAGCTTAGAATGTTTTTTTTTAATAACCGTGTTATCCTGCATGATGATTGAGTAAAATAAAACAAAATAGACTGTCAGACCAACATTATTATTTTTTCGAATTTTAACACAAAATTAAACTTTCACCTATCTTAAGCCGGATTTTATTTTTTAAGCGGAAATAAGATTTTTTCTAAAGGAGAGTTATGAGACAGAAATTATTTGCAATTTTCTTACTTGGTCTGGTCAGCCTGAACTATCCGGTCCTCTCCCTTTTCGGCAAAGAAGAATTGATCTTTAAGATTCCTGCGTTATATTTTTTCCTCTACTCAGTCTGGTTTATCCTCATAGTATTTTCTGCATGGGTGATTGAAAAAAAGAAATTTTGATTGTCTCCCAAGTTCGGACACATTAAAGCGCAAACTTTTTAAACCTCTACACCATTAATAGTAGAACTGCAGCATGACTACAAATTTAGGCTTATTAAGTGTATCTTTAGCTTATTTGGGTTTGCTCTTTGGAATTGCATACTATGCAGACTGGAGGCGCGCCAAGGGTCGTAGTCTGATCAACAATCCTTCTATTTATGCCCTGTCAATGGCAGTCTACTGCACTGGTTGGACTTTTTACGGCAGTGTGGGAAAAGCGGCCATGCGTTTAACTTAGGCAAGATTTCTCGCTTTGCTCAAAATGACACACAGTTATAGAATTTTTTCCGAGGTAATAACTTTAGTTTAAACATTTTATTTTTCAAGCACTGAAAATTCGACCAACTTTGCATCATTCTGCACAAGGTCTCCAGGTTGAAAAAGGATTTCCTCCACAATTCCATCTGCAGGAGCAACAATAGTGTGTTCCATTTTCATAGCTTCCATCACTAATAACGGTTGCCCGGAACTTACTTCGTCTCCGGCTTTAACGAGTACACGGATCACGTTTCCGGGCATCGGTGCGCTAAGTCGAAAATCACTAACCTCTTCGCTTTGTTCGTATGCTAAAGGATCCAGTCTGCTGAATAATGTACGGCCATTTTCATGAACTGCCAACAGTTGTGATTCATGCTGTAGGACCAGTAAGTGATGTCCATATTCTTCCAAGCCCTCACTGTTCCAGGTTAGATCAAGCAAATCCTCATGTGCAGAAACTGTGACTGAAATTTCAGTATTTTCATGCAAAATCCGGAAAGTATTATTTTCTTCAAATATTTTTATTTCTGTTTCCGTCCCTTGTTGGTTTCGCAGTTGTACCCTGTGTGGTTCCTCAATTCCGGCCCGCCAGTTTCCAAGACTGTTCCAGGGTGAGCACGGTTCCATAGATTTTTGCGCTTTATTTTCAGAGTCCGCAAAGTCTTTCAGCAAACATGAAATCGCGGTGCCCCAACAAACCCAGTAAGCAGAATCTTTGTTGCCTGGCAGTAGCGATTCTAGCTTTGAATCCACAAAAAGAGTGTCCGTTTTTCCTTCTTCAAAATCCGGATACTGCATGATGCTCTGCAGAAAACCCAGATTTGTCACCACACCCAGCACACCGGATTGAGACAGTGCGGAACGCATTGCAGCAATCGCCTGCTTGCGTGAATCTGCGTGCACAATCAACTTGGCGATCATCGGATCATAGTGGATGCTGATTTCGCCGCCCTGTTCAACTCCTGTATCAATCCTGATGCTGGCTTTGGCAGAACTATTATTTTGCTTCAATCCCGGAAAAGCCAAACGATGCAAAGTACCGATACTGGGCAAAAAGCCGGTTGCTGGATTTTCGGCATAAATTCTGGCTTCAATCGCGTGTCCTGTCTGACTGATTTCTTCTTGAGTTAAGAGTAGTTTTTCACCTGCGGCCACACGCAATTGCCATTCAACCAGATCAAGTCCGGTTATCATTTCCGTAACCGGATGTTCAACCTGCAGACGGGTGTTCATTTCCATGAAGAAAAATCCGCGGTCGCTTCCGACAATAAACTCAACGGTTCCGGCACCTATGTATTTTACAGCCTTTGCTGCGGCAACGGCAGCGTCAGCCATACTCGAACGTAGTTCATCATCCAGAAAAGGTGAAGGTGATTCTTCAATGATTTTCTGGTGACGTCTCTGCAGTGAACAGTCTCGTTCAAAAAGATGAACAGCGTTTCCAAACTGATCACCAAAAATCTGAAACTCAATATGACGTGGTCCACTGATAAAGCTTTCCAGCAATACACGATCATCACCAAAGGCATTCCGGGCTTCGTTGCATGCAGATTCAAGCGCTTCCGGGAAATCTTCATGCTTGTGTACCACCCGCATTCCTTTGCCGCCTCCACCGAGAACGGCTTTTATCATTAGTGGATAACCGAGCTTTTTCGCTTCCGAATGCAGGAAATCCGGACTTTGTTCAGCACCTTTGTAACCAGGAACAACAGGAACTCCTGCGTTTTCCATCACACGTTTGGCTTGATCTTTAGCACCCATTTGTTCGATTGCTTCAACAGACGGTCCAATAAAAACAAGTCCGGTTTGTGAACATTTACGAGCGAATTCCGCATTTTCCGATAAAAATCCGTAACCAGGATGAATTGCCTGCGCACCGTGTTTTTTGGCTGCATCCAGTAATTTTTCCGAACGCAAATAAGACTCGGATGGCGGTGATTCTCCAATGCGGCAGGCTTCGTCTGCAAGTTGAACATGAAGCGCACGTGCATCCGCATCTGCATAAACAGCAACAGTCCGGATTCCCATTTTTCGGCAAGTATGTATTATCCGGCAGGCAATTTCACCGCGATTGGCAATCAATATTTTATCAAACATTTCAATTACTTCAAAATATAATTACTGAAGCTTATTCTAAAAATGGTGAACCTGTAAAATTTGATAAATTTATGTCATTTCGAGCAAAGCGAGAAATCTTTATTAAGTTACAAAACTAATTTGAAAAAGATTTTTCCCTACGGTCGAAATGATAAATTTTAGGTTTCAGAGATTTTTCTAAACCATCAAACTTGATCCGCATATTGCGTTGCTTTTTTCAGAGCTCGTTCAGCATACCACGTTTTACGATCTGATTTACTCATCTTTTTTTCAGGAGCATTCAGTAGTCCGAAATTCGCGTTCATCGGCTGAAAAGTAGAGGATTCTGTTTCTGTTATGTAACGGATTAGCGCGCCCATCATAGTGTCCGGAGAAGGTGGACTTTCTACACGATTTTCGAGTGCCGCAGCAATTTGTCTGGCGGCCAGAATTCCCATTGCGGTGGATTCCATGTATCCTTCAACACCGGTAATTTGCCCCGCAAAAAAAACATTTGGATGCGTTTTTAGACTCAACTGAGGATTTAACAGAGCGGGACCGTTTAAAAATGTGTTGCGGTGAACCGAACCGAGTCGTACAAATTCCGCATTTTCCAACCCGGGAATCAACGCAAAAACTTCCTTTTGCGAGGTCCATGTCATTTTAGTCTGGAAACCCACCAGATTGTAAAGTGTACCAACAGAATTTTCCTGCCGAAGCTGAACAACTGCATGGTAACGCTCACCTGTTTCCGGATGATCAAGACCAACCGGTTTCATTGGACCGAAGCGTAAAGTTTCCGGACCACGCTCAACCATCACCTCAATTGGCAGACAGCCTTCAAAAGGACGTGTGTCCTCAAACTGATGCAGTTCAACTTTTTCTGCCTGTTGCACTGCTTCTATAAAAGACTGATATTGCCCGCGATGCATCGGACAGTTTAAATAATCAGCCTCACCTTTTCCGTAACGTGACGCGCGGAAAGTAAGATTCTTGTCGATTGATTCAGCAGTCACGACTGGAGCAATTGCGTCATAAAATGACAAATATTGTGTGCCCAGAATATCCTGGAGAGAAGTAGCGAGGGCATCCGAAGTTAATGGTCCTGTGGCAAATAGAACAAATGAATGAGCGTCAATCAGTTTTGCGACATCTGTAACTTCCTCATTGCAAAAACTTATCAGCGGATGAACTTTTAACTGCGCCGTCACTGCTTGAGCAAATGGTTCTCTGTCAATGGCAAGGGCTTGTCCAGCAGGTACAGAAAATTTCTCTCCGTTCTTTAAAATCATGGATTTGTGCAGAGCCATTTCTGCTTTGAGCAAACCATGCGCGTTTTCTACCGCACGACTTTTGAATGAATTACTGCAGACCAGTTCAGCACAATTTCCGCTTTTATGGGCTTGAGTCATGCGTACCGGACGCATCTCAAAAAGCCGAACCGAGTGTCCGCGCTCAGCCAATTGCCACGCCGCTTCTGACCCCGCTAGCCCAGCCCCAACAACAGCAACTATTTGTTTTTCTTGTTTTTCTTGT
>Ga0233426_10003882_pt1 | contig 11511 bp, 11 predicted proteins | sample SI_118_April2016_6_FD_179875 | JGI IMG/M metagenome (GOLD analysis project Ga0233426, IMG submission 179875) | Seawater microbial communities from Saanich Inlet, British Columbia, Canada - SI_118_April2016_10_MG | ecosystem: Environmental > Aquatic > Marine > Inlet | place: Canada: British... | reverse complement strand
TGACGTTGAACTGCACGAGTTGCCTATGCGCCAGGCGATGGTGGATGTTATTGGTGCCGATCGCGTGCTTTACGGTTCCAATTTCGGAGGCAGCGACGCGGTGCGGCATGATCTTACCGAGGGACTCAAGCTTTCCGATGACGATCTACAGAAAATTCGCTGGAAAAACGCCTGCGAACTGCTGCACATCGATCCTGCAAAAGTAGGGTCGCCGGCAAAGAGTGCCTGAGGGTGAAGCTTGCGCGTTGTGACAAGGCCGGTGATGTCTTCTGGGCTCTGGTAGATACCAATTCAGACACAGTTTTACCCATAGCGGGCACGGTGTCTGACTGGGGTCCTGCGCTGACACGCGCAATCAACGCTGGCAAAGCGGCTGAGGGCGAAGCTGCTTTGGATAAGAGCGGTACTCCAATACCGCTTGGCGATGTGCGGCTGTTGCCGCCTATTGAGCCAGTTAATCGTGTGGTCGTGGCTGGCGCCAACTATGCCAAGCACCTGGCTGCGGATTTTGGTCTTGCGTCGCCGCCACAACCGGTGGCATTTCTCAAAGCGTATGGTGCGTTGATTGGTGCTGACGATCCTATTCGATATCCGCCATTAACGCAGGAGCTGGATCATGAGGTTGAGCTTGTTGTTTGTATCGGCATGACCCCTATCGACCTGGGCGACCCTATTAGCAGCGTGCTGGGTTACACCGTCGGGAATGATGTGAGTGCCCGTGATCTGCAGCGCAGCGGTCCCAAAGGGATCGGCATGGATCTGTTTGCCGCCAAGAGCCAAGACAGGACAACCGGGGTTGGCCCCTGGATAGTGACTCGTGATGAATTTCCTCCCGGCTCCCCGATAGTCAGGTTAATGCTGTCGGTAGACGGTGAGCTGCGACAGGATGGCAGCACCGCCGACATGACCTGGGGTGTTCCCGAGCTGGTGAGTTTCGTTGAGCAGAGATCCAGCTTCGCTGCGGGCGACATTCTTTTTACCGGTTCTCCTGATGGTGTAGGGCAGGGTACCGGCAAGTTTTTGAACGCCGGTGAATGGGTGGAAGCCAGCATTGAAGGCATTGGTGCCTTGCGCAATCGTGTGTCCGAAAAGCATAGCTGAACATTACAGCCAAACAGGAAAGCAAGACGATGATTGATAAAAATTCCAGTGTGGTGGTGGTTGGCTCGGGTCTGATGGGCACGGGTATAGCGCACGCTTTTGCGAGCTCTGGTTACGCGACACTGTTGGTAGACACGAACGAGCAGGCCCTGAAGAAGGCTCATCAAGGTATTGAAGACATCCTCGATGCCGGCGTTAAGCTGGGTAAGGTAGCGGCTGCAGATGCCGATATCGCAAAATCTTTGCTGACCACCAGCACCACGCTTGGTGACACATCTGCTGGCGCAAGCCTGCTGATTGAAACCGTATCAGAGAACCTTGCTGTCAAGCAGTCAGTGATAAAACAGGCAGCCGAGTTACTGGGTCATAACGCGATTCTGGCTACCAACACTTCGGCACTGAGTGTGACCGAAATCGCCAGTGTAGTGGACAATCCCCAACGCGTGATCGGCATGCACTTTTTCAATCCGGTGCACAAGATGAAACTGGTTGAACTGGTGCTGGGAATTGCCACCGATGAGCAAACCGTGGCTGATACACGCGACTGGTGTGATGCGATCAACAAGACCTCTATTTTGGTCAATGAGTCTCCCGGTCTGACTACCAGCCGTATGTCCGCCATGCTCGGGAACGAAGCTATGTGGATGCTGCAGGAAGGCACGGCCTGTGCAGAAGATATTGATACGGCTTTGAGGATGGGTTTTAACCACCCTATGGGGCCGCTGGAGTTGGGCGATCTCACCGGTTGGGATACGCGTCTTGCCGTGCTCAAATACCTGCATGCCACCCTGGGGGATAAATTCCGGCCGTGTCCGCTGATTATAAAAATGGTGGCGGCGGGCCGCCTTGGGCGCAAAGTTGGCCACGGCGTGTATCGGTATGACGAAGATGGTAAAGCGGTGGCCGGCTCTGGCCTGAAGGGCAGTAACCTGTGAGCGATGTGTTTATCGTTGATGCGCTACGTTCGCCGGTTGGCCGCTATCGCGGCGGTCTGGCCAGCGTGCGTGCCGATCATCTGGCATCGCACCTGCTTAACGTATTGCTTGAGCGCAATGCCGTGCCGGCGCTTTCTGTGGATGATGTGATTTTAGGTTGCGTCACCCAGGTGGGCGAGCAGTCTGCGAATATCGCTCGCACGGCGCTGCTGGGCGCCGGCTGGCCGGAGCACGTTCCCGGCCTGACGATAGATCGCAAGTGTGGCTCAGGCGAAGTAGCGGTGCATGCTGGCGCCGGGTTTATAGCCGCTGGCTCTGCCTCGTTGGTGGTGGCCGGAGGCGCAGAGAACATGAGCCGCGTGCGCATGGGTGGCAATCGTGATGTTCACGGCGAACCGTTCGGCTGGATGGCCGAATCACGTCACGAGTTAACCGGCCAGGGTGAAGCCGCAGAGCGTATGGTCGATAAATGGCAGCTAACGCGCTCGCAATTGGATGAGTTTGCGGTGCTTAGTCATCAGCGCGCAGCGCGGGCGGCGGAGCATGGCTTCTTTGACAACGAACTTGTTGCCATTCCCGTGCAGCAACTGCAGGAAAAAAATTGGCAGGAAGAGTCTCCGCAGCTGTTGTCTGCAGATGAGACAATTCGAGCGGGCAGTACGGTGGAAAAGTTGGCAACCTTGAAGTCCAGCTTTCGCGAAGACGGACGACTCTCCGCCGGCAATTCCTCGCAGATTTCTGATGGCGCTGCCCTACTGTTGCTGGCCTCACGCGCTGCGTGTGAGCAGCACGATCTGCAGCCGCGTGCACGGCTGGTGAGTTTTACCACCGTAGGTTCCGATCCGACGTTGATGCTCACGGGCCCCATTGCTGCCACCCGCAAAGTCCTGCAGCAAGCAGGGCTCACCCTCGACGATATCGACCTGTTCGAAGTCAACGAAGCATTTGCTCCGGTGCCTTTGGTATGGCAACAGGAATTAGGCGTTGGCAGTGACAGGCTGAATGTGAATGGCGGAGCAATAGCCCTTGGGCATCCGCTGGGCGCCAGTGGTGCCCGTATTATGACGTCTATGCTGAACGAGCTTGAACGTCGCAATGGCCGCTATGCGTTACAGGCTATTTGCTGTGCGGGTGGTATGGGAACAGCAACAGTTATTGAGCGACTGTAGTCTACCTTTAATCGCCAGTTGAGCGCTCTACGCGGCCAGTGAACAGGTGAGCCGATAACAATAAGGAGATTAGCGATGCAGATAGATTTGAGTGATAAGCGGGTGATAGTTACTGGCGCCTCCCGTGGTATTGGCAAGGCCATCGCCAAAGCCTTTGCGCAGGAGGGTGCGCGTGTTGCGATATGCGCTCGGAGTGAGTCGGCCATTGAATCTGCTGGCGCCGAAATGACTGGACAGGCTGCGGCGCTTATCGCTCGGTCAGTAGATGTCACTGATACCGATGGCGTCCGGGGTTTCGTGAATGAGGTGGTCGAAGCCTGGGGCGGCGTTGACGTGCTGGTAAACAATGCTGGCCAGGGCCGCAGTGGCAATCTCGATACGCTGACACCGGAAGATATTCTTGAGCACGCCAACATCCTGCAAATGGGCCATTTCAGATTTACCCAGGCGGTGGTTCCCCACATGCGTCAACAGCAGTGGGGTCGAATTATCGAGATCAATGCGCTTGCCGGCACCATTCCTACACCCGAGGGTATTCCCTCTGTCATCAATCGAGCGTCCTGTGTGGCCTTGTCGAAATCTCTGGGAATGAATCTGGCCAAGGATGGGATTCTGGTGAACAGCCTTAATCTGGGCTGGATAGACACCGGCCAATGGGATCGACACTTCAAGGAAATGCCGGCCAATGTGAGTCGTGAGGAGTTTGATGAGATGGTGCTTAAAGTGGTGCCAATCGGTCGCTTTGGTAAACCCGAGGACGTGGCCGGAATGGCACTGTTCCTGGCCAGTGACTACGCGAGTTTTATCAGCGCGGCCTCGATCGATATCACCGGCGGAATGGCGGGTCAGATTGCCTATTTCCCGATGCTGAAGCGTGACTTCATCCAAGACGCGCAACAGCGGCTGGATGACACTCAAGGTTAAAGTGAGCGGAAAAAATCGCGATCTCAATATGGTTACAGTGACACTGTGGAGAAAACTATGTTCGATTTGTTAATGAGTGCCGATATGATGCTGGAAGACCCCGACGGCATGGCGGATCTTCTGCACGAAAAACTCGGTATCTACAAGCACGAGCGGTGGCGGCAGGCTTTTGATAATCACCCGTATATCGCGCACTTCCTGCGGGTGCACAAGTCGCTTGCGGTAGCTCCAACCCGCGTAGAACCGCAGTGGCACCTGGATAAGCCAAATCCGGGCGACCCTTTCTTCCACGATTTTCTTGAGAGTTTGAAAGACTATCAGGGGCGTCATCGTCCGATGCTGACGCACGCTGTGGTGATTACCTTGCGCATGCCGCAATTTGGCGCGCTGATCGACAAGCTTATGCGTCGCGAGCTGCCGTTTCGTATGGCGCAGCGTACCGCGGAAATGCCCTTTGATCGTCTCTGGCTGGGCACTACGCCGGAGAGCCCCGGTTACTCACCTGAGGTTGATGGAGGCCTGTGCATAGAGGTGATGGGCACCGAGCCGTTACAAATGCCGGCGGAAATTTTTGACCCTGAGCCCATCCAGCCGCGCGATTCAAAGCCCGGCGATATGGTGCGCATAACGTCCAGGGGATTCCTGGTGCGCAACCTGGAAGATGTGCTGTGGCGCTTGTCTACCAATCTGGACTGGGAACCCGATGCCGTGGAGCAGTTCAATGGTGAAGGCTACCGTCGCGCGCGTATGGGGTTCGGCTGTGTTGGCAGTGCCAGCCTGGATCTAATCCAGCCGACGTTCTGGGACTGTGAGGCGGGACATTATCTCAATAACTGGGGGCCGGGTTTGTACTACATTCGTATCGGGGTTAACGATTTGCAAGCCAAGGCCGACGACCTCAGTCGACGGGGAGTGCAATATACCCTGGTGGAAAATTTCGAGGCAATTGACGGTAGGTCCTTGCTTAAAGTTGATCCAACAGAACTTCGCGGTCAGATGTTCGAGTTCGAGGAGATTTGAAGTGACGGAAGTGTTGAATGCTTCGGTTAGTGTAACGAAGTCGGATGGCGTTGGCTGGATTGTGCTGACTCGACCCTCGCAAATCAATGCCATCAATGACGAAATTCGACAGGGCGTTCCTCTGGCTCTGCGCGCGCTGGATGCCGATCAGACGATTGGCGCCATCGTGATTCGGGGCGAAGGAGAGCGTGGTTTCTGCGCTGGTGCCGATATCAAGGAGCAGCGCGGTCCGGAGACATCGATCGAAGTGCGGCAGCGTATAGAAGCAAACAGATGGGTCGAGTCTCTGGACCAAGTCCAGAAACCAGTTATTGCGGCAATACATGGCTATACCATGGGCGGCGGGCTGGAGCTAGCGCTCGCTTGCGATATCCGCTTTGCTTCGCCCAATATTGTTGTGAGCCTGCCGGAAACAGGCCTCGGACTAATTCCCGGCGGTGGTGGCACCCAGCGTCTGCCGCGGATAGTGGGTATGGCCAGAGCCATGGATATGATGCTGACAGGTGAGCGGCTTGAAGCTGAGGAAGCCAGGGTTATCGGGCTGGTGACGCGGGTGGCCACATCGGCAGAAACCCACCTGGCTGAAGTCGCGGAATTGGCTGCGCTCATTGCGAGGCGTCCGCCGGTGGCGACACGCTATGTCAAACGCGCTGTCCGCGCTGCGGCAGACATGGATTTGAACAAAGGTATGGATCTGGAGCTGGATTTCTTTGCGCTGCTGAAAACCTCTGCCGATGCGAAAGAGGCTGCCAGTGCCTTCAAGGAAAAACGCGCGGCCATCTTTACCGGTAAGTAAATTATACGGGAGTAAGGCTCCCCGGCTGAAAAATCTGAACAGGATATCGATAATGACGGACAGGAAATTGGAAGGACGCGTTGCCATTGTTACCGGTGCAGCCGGTGGGCTGGGCGCCGAATCTGCGCGGGTGATGGCCAGTCATGGGGCTCGCGTTGCCATCATAGATATCAACCTGAACGCAGCAGAAGCGACCGCAGAAGCGATACGTGGTGCGGAAGGTGATGCTGTTGCTGTACGCTGCGATGTGTCACTGGAAAGTGACGTCAAGGAAATGGTGTCCCAGGTGGTAAGCCACTTTGGTCGCATCGATGTCCTGCATAACAACGCGGCAATTCTATCCGCTGAACAGCGTTCCAAAGATCTGGATATCGTCAACATGGACGTGGATGCCTGGGATCGCGCAATGGCGGTCAACCTGCGCGGTGCAATGCTATGCTGCAAGTACAGTATTCCCGAGATGCTGAAACTGCAACGCGGCTCGATTATCTGTTCCACCTCGGGTTTTGGTGTGCAGGGCGACATGACCTTGTCTGCTTATGCAGCGTCCAAGGCAGCATTGATTATTCTGTGCAAGAGCATTGCGGCCCAGTACGGAAAACAGGGTGTGCGCGCCAATGCGCTGCATATCGGCCTGGCGCCCGCTGAAAACGCACACGGCACCATGAATCCAACGGTTATGGATATTATTCGCCAGAATCACCTGACGCCGGATTTGGGTACGCCACGGCAGATAGCAGACACGGTCGCTTTTCTCGCATCAGACGAGGCGGGTTTTATTACCGGTTCTACGCTGGTCGCTGACGGCGGATTTTCCAGCCACGCGCCCAGTCTGGTGCAGGTGCGTGAACTGCTGGCTGCCAGCGGTTCCAATAAAATCTGACCTCAGGGAGTTTGCTGTGCAGGAAGTTAAGGGCGTGAATCCCTGGGTGGTGGTCGCCTTTGCGTCATTGATGCAGGCTGTGATCATCGGCACCAATATCTATGCCTTCAGTTTCTTTGTTGTGCCGTGGATGGCTGATTTTCAGTTGGAGCGCGGTGCTCTCATGCTCGTGGTGACCATTTCGTCGCTGGCGGCGGCAGCGATATCTCCATTCTGTGGTTATCTGGTTGACCAGGTGTCCAGCCGCAAACTGGTTTTTTGGTCTTCCATGGTCTTTGCCGGAGGACTACTGCTGATCAGCTTTCTTCCTTTCTACAGTACCGTCTTACTGGTTTATGCGCTGGCATTGCCGGTGGGAGCCTGTCTGGCCGGCACACTGATGGCTTTAAGTCTGGTAGGAAAGCTGTTCACGCACAATCGTGGGCTTGCGATGGGGCTGGTGGTGCTGGGCACTAATATTGGCGGCTTGGTGATGCCATTGCTGGTGACGTTTTTACTAGCGAGCTACAGCTGGCAGCAGGTGTTCCAGGTAATCGCTGTGATGGTTGTTGTCATCGTAAGCCTGCCGGCACTGTTTATTCTGCGGGGAATTGCTATCCCGGAAACTACAGCGCGAGCCAGCGGGCAACGCAGCATCACACTGAGCGTAATGCGTTCTGCTCCAGTGTTAAAGCTGGGTATCGCCTATCTTGTTCCCTGCCTTCTGTTCGTTGGATTGTTACATAACATCGGCGCTATGGCGGCGGATTTGTCCATCGACCAGCAGCGAGCGTCGTGGATTACTGCGATTGCCTCAGTGGTCATGGGTGTGGGGAAAGTGACAACAGGTGCGCTGAGTGATCGAGTCAGCCATCGATTGCTCTATACCCTCTGCATGGCTTTGATAAGTGCAGGCCTGCTGATTGTTAGTTTCAGTAGCGGCTTTCAGAGTCTTTTGTTGGGCGTCGCCCTCACCGCGCTGGTGATGGGAGGGATCTCACCTCTGGTCGCCAACATTGTCGCAGACCGTTGGGACGCAGCCCTGTTTGGTCGAGTCATGGGCGTGGTGTATGCGTTTGCCGGTGTGTCGGCTGTAGGCGCTTTATTTGCAGGATACTTGCGCGATGTCACCGGTAATTACAGTCAGGTTTACCTGATGATGCTGATTGCTGTGATTCCTGCCGTGTACTGCATGTTCACCTTGCCACGCGAGCCCCAGCTTCAGTTGCGGGAGATTGAGGCAGGCCAGGATCAACAGGGAGAGGCGTGAATGCTATGAGCAGTGCAACTGAAGATACACTAACGATACCTGAACATGTGCCGAGAGAACTGGTCTGCGAATTCGATATCTGGGCCGAAATTAGTGCAGCTGGCGTTTGCGCGCATCAGCGAGCGGCTCGCTTTCATGACGAATTACCACCGATTTTCTACGTACCAAAGCTGGGCTACCTGCCCGGGGCCTGGGTGCCCCAGAAGGCGGAAGATCTGCGCCGAATATTGAGAGACACACAGACGTTCAGCAGCCAAAATACGATGCCTTTTGCGGCAATGCTAGGGGAGCACTGGAAGCTGATACCCCTGGAGCTGGATCCGCCAGAGCACACCAAATACCGGGCCTTGATTAATGGCCTGTTGTCGCCGAATAAAGTGACAGCGATTGAAGGGGCCATCCGCCAGCATGCGGGTGATCTCATTGATGCCTTTGCCGCCAACAAGAGGTGCAACTTTAATCAGGAATTTGCGGATCAATTTCCAACGCTGATTTTTTTGCGCTTGATGGGATGGCCGGAAACGGAGGCACCCCGATTCGTCAAGTGGACGCATACCCTGGTTAAGAGTCAGGACATGGAAGAAGTGGTTGGCGCCGTAGTGCAAATCAAGAATTACCTGATGCAAAAAATCCACGACAGTCGCGCCAATCCGGTTGACGATTTCACTGGTTACCTGCTCAACAGTGAAGTGGATGGCCAATCACTGACTGATGACGAACTACTGGGCTATTGCTTCCTGGTGTTTATTGGCGGGCTGGATACAGTGGCTTCAAGCCTTGGATTCCACTTTATGCATCTGGCGCTCCATCCTGAGCACCAGGCTGATTTGAGAGCCAACCCTGACAAAATTCCAATTGCGGTTGAAGAACTGCTACGTGCTTATTCCATTGTCAATATGCGGCGTATCGTCACCTGCGATGTTGAGATACGTGGCGTGCAAATGAAGGCCGGCGATATCGTATTAATCAGCACAGAGTTGGGCAACACAGACCCTGAAGTGTTCGAGGATCCGTGTGAGGTCAATTTTGATCGAGGGGATGGCAATGCTCCCCATATGGCGTTCTCCTTCGGGGCGCACCGCTGCGTGGGCTCCCATTTGGCGCGACGCGAACTGCGTATTGCGCTGGAGCTATGGTTGCAAAAGGTGCCTATATTTCGCCTTGCTGAGGACTGTAACCCGGTAATGCGCGCGGCTGGTGTGTTCGGTATGGATGAGCTGATCTTTGAGTGGGATTGAAAGATGAAAGTGGTGATCGATCGAAATGCCTGCGCCGGTCACGCGCGATGTCATGAGTTGGCACCGGAACTATTCGTTCTTGATGATGATGGTTACATCGCGACGGACGGTTTTTCGGTGACGGCTGAGGCTGAGGAGTTGGCGCTACGCAGTGCGCGGGCTTGCCCGGAGCAAGCAATAGCAATAGTGAGTGATGACAGTAATATTTAGCCAATAACAGTAACTGATACAGGGCATACGACAATGATGCAACTACCCGATTACCTGTACATCAACGGTGAAAAGATCAGTGATATCGCCGAATACGAGGCGGTTATCAATCCGGCAGACGAAACTGTCATTGGTCGCGCCCCATTGGCGTCGCACGAACAAACCGATGCGGCTATAGGTGCAGCCCGACACGCATTCGATCGAGGCGTCTGGCCGCGTATGTCGATCAAGGAGCGCGTAGTGATAATGCAGCAATTCCTGGATTACCTGCGCAGTAAGAAACAAGAGATAGTGCAACTGATCGTTGCAGAGGCCGGCTCTACATTGATGCTGTCGGACTTCATGCAGTACGAGTTGCCGATGAAGCACGCTACTCATCTGATGGACGACGCATTGCTCATTCGTCCTGAAATGATTCCTGTAGAGATTTCTCCGGCCATGGATGGGACCAAGGTGATCGGCACCAGCTCGGTAAATTATGAACCTGTTGGGGTCATTGCCGCGATCACGCCCTACAACTTTCCATTTTTCCTCAACCTGGGAAAGATCTTTCATGCCCTTCTGATGGGCAACACGGTGGTTCTGAAGCCTTCGCCGCTAACACCCTATCAGGCGTTGATTTTCGCAGATGCCGCAGAAGCAGTGGGCCTTCCCGCCGGGGTTCTGAATATCATTAATGGGGGTATCGAAACGGGTAATCTGATCACAACAGATAAACGTGTCGATATGGTGTCTTTTACCGGATCCGACAAAGTAGGTGCGGCGATTGCCGCGCAGGCTGCGCCTACCCTTAAGAAGACCCATATGGAGCTGGGAGGTAAGTCTGCATTTATTGTGCGTCACGACGCCGATATTGGTGGCGCTGTGCAAGCAGGCCTTACGGGTTTCGTGACCCACTGTGGCCAGGGGTGTGCGCTGACGACGCGGCATATTGTGCACAACGCAATAAGGCCTCATTACGTTGCGGCAATGCAGCAGGCGGTTGCGCAAATCAAGGTGGGTAATCCTGGCGATCCGAGTGTGATGATGGGGCCGCTGATTCGCGAAAACGCGCGTCAGCGAGTAGAGCATTTTGTGCAATCGGCTCTGGATAGCGGAGCGAAATTGATGGCTGGCGGAAAACGGCCGACAGACTTGGTTAAGGGGTTTTATTTCGAGCCTACTTTTTTCGACGACGTAGACAATCAATCAAAGCTGGCTCAGGAAGAGGCTTTTGGCCCAGTGGCCGCCGTTATCGGCTTTGATACCGATGAGGAGGCCATCGAGCTGGCCAATGATTCTGATTTCGGTTTGTCAGGGCATGTTTTTTCGAATGATGCGGGCACCGCGTATGAGATGGCGCTGCAACTGCGCACTGGCGGTGTTGCCATCAATAATGGCGCGGGGACAATGCTTTCCAGTGCTCCCTTTGGGGGTTATAAGCGCTCGGGTTATGGCCGTGAGTTTGGGCGCCATGGCCTGCTGGATTTTTGCCAGATAAAGAGCATTGCTTTTCAGGGTCGTTAGCATGAATAAACTTTGGGCGCGGCGCTCTCTAACTATCATCAGCAAAAGGAATATCAAATGAGTAATAGTATTTTGGGGTATGAGGGTAAAAATGTCGCTATTATCGGCGGCGCCACGGGCATGGGGGCGGCGGCGGCACAAATTGTCCAGAGTCTGGGTGCCAGCGTTTGGGTAATGGACGTCGCAGAGGTTAGCTACCCCGTTGCCGGCTCAATACTCCTGGATCTGCGTAATGAGCAAGCCATTGATGCTGCCGTGGCGGAACTGCCTGAAAGCATTGACGCTGTCTTTTGTTGCGCCGGCGTGGCGGACGGTTTTCCCGGTATTATGCTGATCAATTTTATCGGCCAGAGATATCTTCTTGATCAACTGGTCGCTAGTGGCAAGCTCGGCAGGGGTGGTGCGATAGTGGGTATATCGTCAGTTGCTGGCTTACCGTGGATGGAAAACAAGCAGCAGGTGTTTGAGTTCCTTGATCAT
>Ga0233426_10003880_pt1 | contig 11513 bp, 15 predicted proteins | sample SI_118_April2016_6_FD_179875 | JGI IMG/M metagenome (GOLD analysis project Ga0233426, IMG submission 179875) | Seawater microbial communities from Saanich Inlet, British Columbia, Canada - SI_118_April2016_10_MG | ecosystem: Environmental > Aquatic > Marine > Inlet | place: Canada: British... | reverse complement strand
AAGTAGATGTTTTATTTTACAGTTTTGAAATAAATGAATGGACTGTGAATTGCCATTCCTTAAGGCTAGATGATCGCCCTACCCGCCTCAACCGACTTTGCTCTGAAAGCACCCCATTCACCATTCAGCGAGCAATCGAGACATTCGGGTAAGTCCAAGTTCCAATTTGGCAGCGCCGCCTCCACCAACTCCCACGCGGATGTGATTAGAATGCCCGTACGCGCTGCCAGGGAGTAAAAAGGTTTTATAAGGATCTTCGAGAAGGCGCTTTGCAAAACGATCCCCGTCGATACCGTCCGCCAGTCGAGCCAACCCGATTAACCCGGCCTCTGGCCGATGCCACGACAATTTTGGCTCGAATGTGATGTACCCATCCAGATATTCTAACGTAGCGATACTGTCACGGCGCGCGCTGGCCAAGGCCTTACCCAATCGTTCTGGGCGCAGCGCAATTTCGGCAATCACCTCACCCAAAACATTCATGATCTCACTGCTATTTTCGCGCAGGATGATCGCATCCATCACCATATTTTTATCCTGGCAAATAAGCCACCCTGTGCGCAACCCCTGCAATCCAAGCGCCTTTGAAACACTTCCTGTCGTGATGCCACGATCGTAAATTCCGGCAATGGATGGAGCTCTTTTTGCCGTCCATTCCAACCCAGCGTACACTTCGTCGACGATAAGCCATGCACCGACACTGTCGGCAATCTGAGCAATCCGGTGCAGTTCCTCGGTGCTCAGTAATTTGCCTGTCGGGTTATTAGGGTTGGTTAGAAAAATCAGTCGGGTTTTTTCTGTTACCACGTTTTCGAGTTGGTCCATTGGAAAATCCCAACCATTGGCCTCATCTCGTTTCACGAGCTTAACCTTTGCCTGTCGCGCCTTGGCCAAAACTTCGATTTGGGGCCATCCAGGAGTTTCGGTGACAACCTCGTCACCCGGTTCGACAAGTTGCATAAACGCTAGATAGTTTGCTTCTGCTGCGCCTGCTGTAATCAACACGTCCTCAGCCGTACAACTGCCTGCCAAGCCCGCCTGATCAATTACGCGTTGTCTCAACTCAAGCAAACCGCGAAACGATTTGAGGTTCCAATCAAGGGGCATTTCTGGATCAAGGTCATCCAGAAAATCACCCAATTTGGGCGATTCAGCCAGCGAAAACCCGATGAACGCCTCGGGATCAGCCTGAGTGGTATCAAGCAGATATTGGAACAACGTGTGAATCTTGACTTTCATATTAAACCAGTGCTGCATGAACAAAACATAAGGTGCACGTTATGCGAGCCAAAAACTTTTTGAAAGGGCGCCCTGCTTCCCTGCATGTTCTAGATTATGGGTTGTTCAGGGTTCATGCAAACGATCGGGTCATCGGTATTTGTGGTTTTTTGATCCAGACTGACGCTGGTGAATCCGTTTTGGTCGATACAGGGTTTCCACAAAAATATGCGGAAGATAAAGCAGCCGCTACAAAAGCAGATCGACTTTATGAATTTGGTGAGGTTCTGGAGTGCGAAATGACCAATATACCTGCGCACCAACTTAACCTTGCAGGCGTCAAACCGGATCAGATTGATCTTCATATTTTGACCCATACCCACATCGACCATGTGGGCGGCCTTAACGATTTTCCACAAGCGCCAATTTTAGTGTCTGGTGAGGAGCGGCGTTTACCCAAGCCGCTTTACTGGGGCAAAATTCAACCGCTTGATTGGCCAGACCAAGACTATCTCGTGATTGAGAGCGATGTAGAGATTGGCCCAAAATTTCGCGTTCTTACCGTTCCGGGCCATGCGCCTGGTCAATTGGCGTTGATGCTGGAATTACCCAAAACCGGGCCAGTCTTGCTGACCAGTGACGCAATCTCACGCCCTGCTGAAATTGACGAGAAATTCGTCGGTTCTTGGGATGAGCCTATGGCAATTTCTAGCGCCGAACGCTTGATGCAACTGGCCAATGAGACAGGCGCATTTGTAATTTATGGACATTCTCCTGAGCAGTGGTCAACGCTCAAAAAATCCCCCGAAGCATACACCTAACGCATACCCAAATTCAGGCACTAGCCATTTGGCACGAGCGCCAGCGCGCGCATTGGTGATCCGGTTCCGTTTTTGATCTTTAACGGACTTGCCATCAGGATTGCGCCCTTCGCTGGCAGTTGATCGAGATTGGTTAGCGACGCAAGACCAAAGCAATTATCGCGATGCAGGTAGTTGTGTGCTGGGTACGGCGGGCTGAACTTAGCCGCCATGCCTGCATCAGTCCCGATGCACTGTGTGCCCCAACCGACAATGCCTTTGCTAAGCAGATAATCCATACATTCTGTCGTTGGCCCAGGACTGTGCGAGCCATCCTCATAAGGATCGGGATCGTCGTTTAGAAATAGGTCTTCATCATTCGAGCGTTTGTCCCAGTCGGTGCGCATCACAACCCACTCCCCTGGATTGATGTCGCCGTGTTGGGCCTCCCAGACCTTAACGTGTTGCGCGGTCAGCAGAAAATCGGGATCTTCTTCGGCCTCTTTGGAACAGTCGATTACATTGACAGGCGCAATGAGCCGCTGAACATCCAGAGTATCTGTGTAGCCATCTTCGAAATCCTTGCCCGATATCCAGTGATGAGGCGCGTCAAAATGGGTGCCGGAATGCTCGCCCAGTTTGAGCCAGTTCCAAGCAAAGAACGGCCCATCCGCATCATATTCGCTGATTTTGTGAATCTCGACCTTGGGCGTGTTGCGGGCAAAATCTTCGGGCAATCGCAGGATCGGGGTGTCTGGACCCAGCACAGCGGTGCAATCGACAATTCTAACTTGGCCAGACATCAGCATCGCACCAAGACCGCCTAGAATATCTGTTGATGACATTTGATTTCCTTTGCCTTTGATCTGTGTCTGAGGGCCACGCGCAGCAAAGCGGCGGCGGCGGCGTATCAGAGCCTCTTCTGTGATGTCAAAAACGGTGTCGATCGTCTCGGACTCGGTTACGTTGCCGGGCGACAGACGCAACAGTGGACCGCGAAAATCGACCGAATATCCCTCAACTCCAAGCGCGCCGACGGTGGCGGCGGCCTCGGCCTTATCGGGGAAGCGCAACATCACCGATCCGCCGCGCCTGTTTGCGTCGCGTGGAGAGTGAAGCGGCAGGTCAAGAGCATCGGCGCGTGAGATAATTTTGTCGACCAACTGTCGGTTCCACGTAGCCATTTCGCCGTGGTCCTGTCTGGCATGCCAACGCAACGCAGGTAATGAAGCCAGCGCCGCCACAGACCCTGGCGTTCCGCCGTCAAAGCGTCGAATATCGGGCGCATATTCGAATTTGTCGAGGTCCCATGAAAACGGGTTATTCTGCGAAAACCAACCGCGCGCTTCGGGTTCCAGTTCAAGGGCGATGGATTTGTCGACATAAAGGATACCGGCCCCAGGGGTGCCACACATCCATTTCAGGCTGGTCGAGACCACAAAATCGACCTTTGGGTCCATCGCATCAAAAGGGATCAGCCCGGCAGCTTGAGTAATATCAACGCCAATCAGGCTTCCCATTTCGCGACCATGGGCAACAAGCGGCACCAAATCGACACGGGACGACGCGGTTGATGTCACCCATGTCAACAGCGCCAGACCGACGTCACGGCCCCAACAGGAAATGAAATCTTCGCTCTCAACCCAAGCTTTTCCTTCTGAGCGAGGCACCGTATCCAGCGTAAACCCCATTTTTGGCGCCAGTCCGGTCAAAAGAAAATGCAAGGACGGGAAACAATCGGCTGCCACCAAGACCCGTTTCCCACGCAGCATCCCGTCTGGCAGAGAACGCATCAATTTATAGATGCCATCAGTAACGCTCTCGCAGGTGGTTGCCGAGCCTTTGGGAGCGTTGATAATGCGCCGCCAATAGTCGATAAAATCTTGCCGCTTTAGCAGGACATACCCCCATTGTTTATCATTTGGCGCTGCCCAAACCTCGGCAAACTCAGCCGTAGCTTCGGCTAGTTCTCGTTCTTTTCCTGGGTACATTCCGATGGAATGATAAAGGAAGTAACCAGGATGATTGAAGTTGGTCAGCATCTTGATACCTTAATGAGTGTGTTGCGCTTTAAGCTAGCCCAAGCTTTCCTGCAGGTCCATGTTCGTATGCGCCAGACGAATATTTCTAGCGCACGTCCCGTCCTTGATTCAAAATGATAATATTACCGCTGCTGACATCCCCCGCAGGCGAAATCAAGAAATCTACCCAGGCCGCAATTTCAGAAGCTTGCATCGCACGGCCATGTGGCATGGCATCAATGGCCTTTTGCAGAACCTCTTCGCTCAACACCCCAAACAACGGCGTTTCAGTCATTGCCGGCGCAATTGTGTTCACCGCGATGAGTTCGCGGGCATAGCGCCGAGCCAAATCCTTGGTCAGCGTGTCCATCGCCGCCTTTGAAGCACGATAATGTGGTGGGTCGAACACGTCGAAATTATAGGCCCCATTGGATGAGATGTTGACGATCTTCTTGATGCCGTCGCGCTTTAGCATCGCAGGAACAGCCGCCTGACAGCAATGAAATGCGGAAGAGAAATTGGTCGCCATTTGTTTATCGAATTCCGCAGCCGGGATATCGGGAAAGTCTGACATGAAGCAGGTGCCAGCGTTGTTTACCAACGCGTCCAATCCTCCGTAGTCCTGCGCGATTTCGTCAAAAACCTGTTTGACCCGCTTTGCGTCGGTCAAATCCGTGGTTTTAGGAACAAAGCCACTGCCTAATTCTTTGGCAGCCTCATCCAAACTTGCGGTATCGATATCCAGCCCGACAACGCCAAAGCCGCTGTCCAACAGCTTAAGTGATATTGCACGGCCTAGGCCGCCGGCAGCGCCTGTTACAACTGCAACTTTAGTAGTCATCTGGCTCTCCCTAAACTAGGAACCCTGTTTTACAATAAGAAAGGCCCCCAAGAAATTCCCGGAGGCCATTTTACCAATCAATCGGGATCAGCGGTAACGAACGGTTTCAAACGCGCCGTCTTTGACGAGCACTTGGCGATAGTTGCCTGCGCTTTCACCGTTGCCGATCAACTCGACTGCAGACGCACCGACATAATCCACTTCACCGCCGTCTTTCAAGATTTGCAGAGCCTTAGCCAATTCGCCTGGGAAGATTTTTTCGCCAGGAGCATTCGCTACATCAAACACCTTGTCTTTCAACTTGGAACTGTCCGACGATCCTGCAGCCTGCATAGCCAAAAGGATCAAAGCGGCCGCATCGTAGGATTCCGGCGTAAACGGAGAGGTTCCGTCAAAACCAGCGGCCTTGGCGATGTCCGAAAAGATCGCGGCACCTGGGCTGTCCGTGCCTGCAACCTGACCAAACGAACCGTTCAGGCCATCGCCAATGGTCAGGATGTTGTCGCCGATCATGCCACCAGGCAGAACGAAACGGTCCCATGCGCCAGTATCAAGCGAGCCGTCAATGATTGCGCGGCCACCTTGATCAAGATAACCAGCAATTACAAGGATATCACCGCCAGCCGATGCCAGTGTAGCAATCTCGGATGAATAGTCAGCCTTGCCATCTTCGTGCGAGATATTGACAGTGATCTTCCCGCCCGCATCCTCGAATGCGCTAATGAAACTGTCTGACAGACCCTTACCATAATCGTTGTTGGTATAGGTCACTGCTACCGACTTAATTCCCATTTCTACAAGGATATCAGTCATCACTTGGCCTTCACGTGCGTCCGAAGGCGCCGTGCGGAAAAACAACCCGTCATCATCCGCCGTTGAGAGACCTGGCGATGTCGCAGAGGGCGAGATCATCACGGTACCGTTCGCGCGTGCAACATTTTGTAAAACTGCGCTTGTCACACCCGAACAGTCGGCCCCAACAATTGCGTTGACCTTGTCCGATGTCACCAGCCGTTCGGCAGCAGCCGTCGCAGCCGCGGAATCGATACAGGTTGAATCGGCGCGTACAGAACTTACCGTCGAACCACCAAGAAGAAGTCCGCTATCGCTGACCTCTTTCATAGCCAGTTCCGCTCCAGCTGCCATCGGTCCAGTAAGTGATTCAATTGGACCCGTGAAACCATAAATCACACCCAATTTGATGTCTTCAGCCTGTGTGGCAGTTGCCATTAATACGGCGGCAGTTCCTGCTGCAATCAATCTTTTCATGTTCATCTCCCAGTATTTTTCTCATTGATCCCTCCAGATCACACTATTTTCCACGTTGAGGCAAGGCGTATGCAATATCATGCTTCCATTCAAAGTAGCCGAGTATGAAACACACTCGGTAGATTTCGTCATCAAAGCATTGGTCGTCAAATTGTTTGAAAGGTGTCGATGGGTGACATTTCAGCTTTGCAGCTACATCTGTGAAATCGTGTAAACCCATATATCTTAACCACATGGCTTGTTCCTAAAGCAGACCTTAGTGCTTTTGTTGGATGCAGTCGCTTTGTCCGCAGTGACCCATCACGCCAAAATTGCAATTGCAGCATTTCAAACCGATTATTAACGGCCCTTAGCTGCCGATCGATCATAGAAAATGCTCTGCAATGCGGTTTCCAGAATTGAAGGTGTCTAAGCGAGCGATGCCTTCTCTCAGTCGATATTCAAGGTTATCTGTTCGGCTCTGAGGAATGGCGGCCACGAAGCGCTCTGGGTGTTGAAACTGTGGCTTGGTACGAGGCCAAACGGTGCTCGCAGAATTAGATGTTTGCGCACGCTCGCAAGTGTTTTGGATCAAAAAGAAAGGTGTCCCGTTTATCGGGACACCGTCAAATCTTGGACTTTAGAAAGGCCGATTATTTCAGCAGCACATCCAGCGGAACTGGCTCGCTGATTGTAAAGCTGTCAATCACGTCCGCTTTGCCGTTTGTGATTTTAATAATCTGCATTTCAGCTGTGTCTTGGTGGTGGATTGTATCCGAAAAGCTGCGCGGACCAAAAGCTGTTGGCTCGTTTGTCATCTTTTCCAGCTCTGCCGTTACAGCCGAAGCTTCAACCGTACCCGCACGCTCTGCTGCTTTTGCCCAGAGATCAATCAACAGGTAGCCAGGATAAGCATACGTGCTGGATGGCCCTGCACCTGTGGTTTTTTCAAAGGCGTCACGGAATGCGTTTACAGCTGGGCGTGTGTCATCGCCATAGATCGACCCTTGAACCGGAGCGATAAAGTTAGACAAATCAGGCGTCGCATCCAACCAATAAAACCCGTCGACAGTCGAACCTTTCAGAATAGTTGAATTGATCCCTGCCGCACGGATCTGGCGCACAGCAGATTGAAGTGGTCCTGCTTTTTAGGACAGCTTTGCGGCTCTGCTAAGATGCATCTGGTTTATGTTCATGCCGCTTTTCGTGTTTCATTTTGTTCGAAGTATGCCGCGTCTGGTGTGCGCTTGTCGAGGGCGGTGTGAGGGCGTTCGCTGTTGTAGAACCCTATCCAGTCATCGATGATCCGCTTGGCTTGGATGCCGTCAGTGATTTCGTGCAGGTAGACGGCCTCCTGCTTCAGGGATCGCCAGAGCCGCTCGATGAAGATGTTGTCCAGATAGCGGCCCCGCCCATCCATAGAGATTTTGATATCGGCCTTCGTCAGCGTCTTGATCCAATCCACGCCCGTGTATTGGCTGCCCTGATCCGTATTCATGATCTCGGGCTTGCCATATTTGGCGATGGCTTCGTCCAGTGCTTCAACGCAAAAGCTGGCATCCAGCGTATTTGACAGCCGCCAGGACAGAACTTTGCGTGTTGCCCAATCCATGATTGCCACCAGATACAGGAATCCGTTCCTTACTGGAATGTAGGTAATGTCGCTGCACCAAACATGGTTGGACCGCGTGATCGACAGCTTTCTCAATAAGTATGGCCAGATCTTGTGCTGCGGGTGCTTCTTGCTGGTGTTAGGCCCTTGTAGATGGCCTGCAGCCCCATGATGCCCATTAGGCGACGCACGCGATGCCGTCCTGCTGAGAACCCTGATTGGGGCAGATACGCCGTGATCTGGCGGCTGCCAAAGAACGGATACTTCGTAAATATCCGCTCAATCTCATGCATCAAATCAATCGCGGCCTGATCAAAGCCGACCGGTGTGTAATAGATCGACGAACGGCTGATATTGAGCAGCTTACACTGGCGCGTCAGGCTAAGGTCGGTGTTGTCCTTGCGGATCATCTTGCGGCGTTCCCCCTCTCATCGATACTGCGTATCGACTGCCGGGCAGTGGACGGGCTCGTCGCTTCAGCCCTTGTGACAAAAAATCATTTTCCACCGCCAGCTGACCAATCTTGGCGTGAAGCTCTTTGTTCTCAGCCTTTTTGACCTTGTCCGAGAAAACCCCTGCCATGCCTTCAATCGCCTGCCTTTTCCACGCGTTCATCTGCGTAGGGTGCAGCTGGCGCTTCGATGCAATCTCCTGCACCGTCTTGTCACCGCGCAGTGCCTCTAGCGCCACAGCAGCTTTAAACTTGTCTGAAAAATTCCGTCGCTTCGTCATTCTCGTATCCATTAGTTCGGGTTGGATACATCTTAGCACGCTGTCCAGTTTTGCCGGACCACTTCAGCTTCCATGAAGCAGATTTTCTCATACCGTCAGCAGCCTTGCGGGTCAGGAACAATCTGTACCAGTTTTACTGCCGTTCATTTTAGCGGGTAGTTGACGGTTTAAGGCCCAAGGCAGGCGATATCGGGGTGAATTTGCCCTCTGCCTTGGTCCAAAAAGAGGATGGACGCGGGATTGCTGATGCACTTATGTGGCACCATGACCAACACCGCTTCTCATACCTCATCTACGGACCGCATTCTTACTGGTGTCACATTGATGCTGGGCTTTTGTTTAACCGCACCCTTACTTGATGTGGCGGCCAAACTCGCGTCCGATAGCGTGCCGGTCGGACAAATTACGGCAGCGCGTTTTGTTGTGCAATGCGCTTTGATGGCACCGTTTATCTGGATAATGGGTTTGTCACTGCGCGTCGTGCGAGGGCAATGGTTAGCACTTCTGTTCCGCGCACTGTTTCTATTAGTCGCGACGTTTTGTTTCATCTCTGCGATCCGCGTAATGCCGCTTGCAGATGCGCTGGCTATCGTATTTGTAGCCCCGTTCGTTGTTCTGTTGGTGGGAAAACTCCACCTTGGCGAAGATGTCGGCCCGCGCCGCATCGGCGCAGCCATTGTGGGATTTGTCGGTGTCTTGTTCGTGATCCAACCCAGCTTCGCGGCGTTTGGCGCAGTCGCGCTGTTTCCGCTTGGTACGGCAGTAGCGTTTGCCTTCTATATTCTTGTGACGCGCGGGCTGTCGCGCAAGATTCATCCCGTGACGATGCAATTCTACACGGGCTTGATTGCCAGTCTGTTTTGCATGCCAGTGATGATGTTGGCTCAAGGCTCTGGGTCTCAGTTGCTAGATCCAGTATGGCCTATGGGCGTTGCGTGGTTGTGGTTGCTTGGAGTAGGTTTTTTCGCAACGCTGAGCCATATGATGATGACCTATGCACTGTCGCTGGCACCCTCGGCCACGTTGGCCCCGCTGCAGTATTTGGAGTTACCTGTCGCGACCTTATTCGGATATCTGATTTTCCGCGATTTCCCGAACACACTGAGCCTGATCGGCATTGCCATCATCATTGGCGCTGGGTTGTATATGATCCACCGCGAACGGGTCACTGCTAGACAATCAATCACCGAACGTGCGGCTCCTCCGATCTGAACGATCAGACACCTGCGGCAACGATACTTCATATTGAACACTCCACCTCTGTTCAAAGATTAAAGTGTTGCTACGACCAATTGAAACCACCGCCCACTGCGGCCATTTATGTGCAAAAAGCGCGCTGCATTGTAGCTTCGCCCATGCAGTCGCGCGCACATTTCAGCACGTCACGTTAAAATTCGAGGTGTCGTTCTCTAATATATTGATTCAAGGCCTGTTGTTGAAACAGAAAAACGCTACAAACAGTCTAAATAAGCACTTCTGCTTTATTGGGATCGAAAATGAATAGAGTTTGAAACAGGCTGTTACAGAGTTGCGCGTCGATTTTGTCAAAGGGCCATTAGCGCACCGTCTCCGGTTCGGTGGGGGACGTGGGCAAGACCTGCCAAAAGCAATGGGGCTGCGCGCAGGCAGAACACCTATGATTGTCGATGCAACTGCAGGCCTTGGCCGAGACTCATTTCTGTTAGCGTCGCTCGGCGCGCAGGTCATAATGATAGAGAGATCGAGCAAAATGCATTCGCTCTTAGTTCAAGGCATGAAACGTGCCGCGAATGAAGGTGGTCAGTTACTCGAGATTATTGACCGCATGACGCTCCTGCACGGAGACGCCAAGGACTTGATCCCTGGGTTGTCTTGCGAGGCAGTTTTGATCGATCCGATGCATCCGCCACGTAACAAGTCAGCGTTGGTACGTCAGGATTTGCGTCAAGTTCGCAATATTGTAGGCACCGACGATGACGCCGCTGACCTAGTGAAGTTGGCAATTATGCACGCGCGTAACCGTGTGGTTTTAAAGTGGCCTGCCAAGGCTGATCCCATTGCAGGAATTAAGCCATGCACTCATCAAATTCGAGGAAAAACAACACGGTATGACGTCTTTATGACAATGTGAGTGTTTTTGGCCTTTTACAGTCAATTCCGCGACATCGGCCAATCCCCAACGTCCATCTGACTTCACCTGTCTGCCACGCAAATTAACGAAGCATTCAATTGGTCGATACCAAGGCATTCGGGACTATGACATCTTGGTCAGTCCAGTTGAAAAATGGCCAGTTGATAGGGTTAAATCCCGCGACCATTAGACAAAGAAGTTCTGTTTTTGCCGTCAAAGAATGAACTGCATCACCCTTCGCGTTCCAATTTTTTACGTGCCAATTTACGAGCACGACTAATAGCTTCAGCTTTGTTGCGCACTTTTTTCTCGGACGGTTTCTCGAAATGTTGCTTGAGCCTCATTTCACGAAAAACGCCTTCGCGTTGGAGTTTTTTCTTTAGAGCCCGGAGGGCCTGATCGACATTGTTGTCGCGAACACTAACCTGCATGTGATTTACACTATCTTTCTAATTTGACGCTGCAATGAATTGCAATAATTGGCCAGATAGCAATCCTTTCCTAGATTGTACAGTATTACTGTTGCAGGAAGGCCAAGATTCATCGTCTTACACATGAGATTTCCATATTAGTTAGGCCGATGCGGTTTTCCTTGCCTTCATGGCCTACCCTGCCTTTAAATCCAGCCCACGCGGGTACATCCCGATAGCTGGCTGATTCCTTAGGCTCTTTGGTACATTCAAGAGTGAATTCAGTGGTCCCTACGATTGAGTGCAATGCAAAAATTACTTTCAAACTCAGGGCACCGAGGACAGCCATGCCTCCCAAAAGCGCTATGGCACCTTCCATTTTTGAGTGATTTCCACCATTACATGTCTGACGTCAGCACCCGCTGGACAGATTTGAGTATTTGAATAACGGAGGATTTCTGGTTCATCTTATCGATTAGGAGATCGAGATGATGAAGAAGCCCAAGACATCGAAGGATGCA
>Ga0233426_10003878_pt1 | contig 11520 bp, 8 predicted proteins | sample SI_118_April2016_6_FD_179875 | JGI IMG/M metagenome (GOLD analysis project Ga0233426, IMG submission 179875) | Seawater microbial communities from Saanich Inlet, British Columbia, Canada - SI_118_April2016_10_MG | ecosystem: Environmental > Aquatic > Marine > Inlet | place: Canada: British... | reverse complement strand
CCATGAAGTTTCATTGGCAAATTGCTCTGCAGTTGGCGGTTTTTCTCTAGGGTCATAAGCACCATTAGAGATCCATTTTTCAAAATCCAAGATTACAGAATCTGAAAGCTTCGGTCCTCCCTTAGGCATTTTTAGGTTTTTTATTTCATGCCCCATTACTTTGAGCAACAAACTTTCCTTGGGGTTCTTTAAAGATATTGCTGACCCCCTATCGCCACCCTCGATAAGTCCATTTTTGTAATCTAAAATTAATCCTGACTTTGATTTATTTATACTGTTGTGACAATCGTAGCAATTTTCAGCAAGCACAGGTCGAATTCTTGATTCAAAAAAATCTGCCTGATTTACCGCTTTTAATGGATTAAATAAAAGGAAATATGACAATATGAAGGTTAGGTATTTTGTAACCATTACATCCTAGGATTCCATAAATGGAGTTATTGTCAAATTTGGAAGTAATGTTTTCGGGGATTTTACAAAAGGCTCTCACATAAATAAGCAATTGACCATGGAGTTCGCTTGGTAAAGTTTGTTGAATTTATGAATCAACTTGTAGTAATTGCAACAAACGCATGTGGTTGGCCTAACCTTATCAAGTTAAACAATGGGCAAGTTCTTTGTACTTATTTTAATGCCCCTAGTCATGGACTTATGGAGGGTGATTTGGTTTGTTCTCTTAGTGATCGCAATAGGAAGAAATGGAAAAAATTATCGGTAGTTGCGAAAAAGCCGAAAGGGGGAAACCGGATGCATTTAGCAGTTGGCCAGGCACACAATGGAGATTTGCTCTGCTTTAACAGCGGCTTTTTTGTTAAAGATGAAAAATTTGTGGGTTTCTCAGGACATTGGTTGTCTAGATCAAAGGACCGGGGAAAGTCTTGGGAGGTCCAAAGTAATCCTGTTGTTCCAAAAGGAATTGAATCCACCATTCCCTTTGGTCGAGTCATACAATTGGAGAATAAGGAATTGGCATATTCATCTTATCGATCACATGGGCAAGGAAATCCAAGCGAAACATGGATGGTTATTTCCGAAGATGATGGTGAAACATGGACACGGTCTTTAAAGTTAGGATCTAATGATTCCAATGAAGCTGCATTATGTAAGTTAGAGGATGGTCGAGTACTCGCCGCAACGAGGACACATATTGATCACCACGTGAAACTTTGTGAACTTTCAAGCCAGGGGAAAAGGTGGAAAGATAAAAGTCCTCTTACTTTACCAATGCAGCATCCAGCTGACTTAACGGTCCTTTCTGAGAAATGCCTCTTGATGACCTATGGAATTCGTAACCGCGGGCTCATGGGAATCGGTGTGAGGATTAGCATTGATGGAGGTACCAATTGGAGGCCGCCTTGGGTAATTCATCAGTTTGGACCTGAAGCTAAGGACATCGGTTATCCATCGACAGTTTTATTAGATAAAAAAGGAAATTTGCTTACTGCTTTTTATACTGACTACGAACCGAGTCTGAAAAAAAAGCCAAATCGTTATCGAGTACTTGCCAAGAAATGGTCATTGAAGGATTGGCTTCACCCGAGTATTATTGAATCAATATCGGATGGTAAGCAGCTAAAAATTTAATTTAGGATTTCTTTCTGAACTCTTCGATGTAGTCCTCCCGAACGGACATATCACTCTCATCTTCGTAAGACTTTTGTAAATTTTTGAGCCTTTGTTTGAGCTTATTTTGTAATTTCATGGTTTCTTTTTTTCCATAAAGATTAGAAAGTTCGTCTGGGTCTTTGTTAAGATCGTACATTTCCCATTCATTTTTAAACTGATAGAAGTGCATGAGTTTGTGTCGTTTGGTACGTATACCATAATGGCGTGGAACCATGTGGACGCTTGGATATTCGTAATAATGATAGTAAATCTCGCTTCTCCATTTTTCAGGCCTTTCTCCTTTCATCAAAGGCACCAATGAAAGACCCTGCATATCCTTAGGTTGGGTGGCACCGGCGATTTCAAGAAACGTTTGCGCATAATCCAGGTTCTGCACCAATTCAGTTTCACGGCTGCCCGGCTTGATTACACCTGGCCATTTGACAATGAGAGGCATTTTAAGGGATTCCTCATACATCCATCTTTTATCATACCACCCATGATCTCCAATATAGAATCCTTGATCGGATGAATAGATGACTATCGTATTTTTATCTAAACCTAGTCGGGTAAGTTCTTTTTGGAGTCGATCTACGCTTTCATCGACTCCCTTTACGCATCGAAGGTAGTTTTTCGCATATCTTTGAAATTTCCAACGGATGAGATCTTTACCCGAAAGTTTGGCCTTTCGAAAAGCTTCATCTCTCGGTGCATAGTGGGCCCTCCATACCTTAAGTTGTTCGGGGCTCATTCTTTTCATATTGTGCCAAGCGGACCGGTCCTGTCTTAATTGGGAAGGGGGTTGATTAAATTCAGGAGTCAAATCTACGAATAGATCGTAATTTAAATCCATATGCCGATCGATTTCCAGTTCCTGCAGCCTTGCCCCTGGTGCATTATCTTTCCACTCATCGAATAGGGTAGGTGGTTCAGGAATTTTAACATCGTCATAAAGTGATAAATGCCTCAGAGCAGGCATCCAATTCCGATGTGGAGCCTTATGTTGAACCATAAGCATAAATGGTTGTTTATCGGATCTTTTCTCCTTCAGCCACTCGACTGCCAAATCTGTCACTACATCGGTGCAATAACCGTCTACCCGTTTTTTCCCATCGGGAAAGATCATATCAGGATTGTAATAGAGACCTTGCCCGGGAAGAACCGCCCAATCATCATATCCTAATGGTTTTCCTTTCAGGTGACTTTTTCCGTAAATGGCAGTTTGGTATCCTGCCTTTTGGAGAAGCTTAGGAAAAGTTTGTTGATTCCAGTCAAAAGTATTTCCGTTATTCATAAAACCATTCTTATGACTGTGTTTTCCAGTTTGAATAACTGCTCGACTGGGTCCACAAATTGAATTTGTGCAGAAGCTGTTTACAAAAAGCATACCGTCACGGGCAAGTTTATCGATTACTGGAGTCGGGTTCACCGATTTTAACCATCCATTATAAGCTCCGATTGCATGGGGAGCATGATCATCAGTAAAGACAAACAATATATTGGGCCGATCCACTTTTGCCTGAATCAAGTTAAAAAAGACTAAATAAAAGAAAGGTAATGCTTTGAAAAAGTAGTTCATTTTGCGAATGATCATAATTTGAAAAGATAAAATTCTTTTACTAGTAACTCTTCCATTACAATAATAAAAAGTCCCAAAGGTGAATAAAAGATGAAAGGTGCCGTCCTCCCAAACGACACCTTTCAGGATATGCATTCCTTTAAAATCAACATAAGGGATATTTAATACCCCACAAGCTTTTTTTATGTTTTTGTTTGGATTTATCTTTTTTTACATAATAAATGTTTGGGGATTTAGTTAATTATTCTTTTCTAGCTTCAGGCCCCCTATAAATTTTTCTCCATTCTTCCGGCATTATTGAAATATCGGATCGGTCAAAATATTTTGTTCGATTCCTCATAAGCAGTTGTTTCATTTTTTCTAATTCAGAACTGTAGGATTCTTTACTGTAAAGATTTTTTGATTCAGTGGGGTCATTTTCCAAATCATAAAATTCCCATTCATCGAATTGATAAAAATGAATTAATTTATGTTTGAGGGTTCGAATGCCATAATGTTTTGCAATCATTTGATCGCCCGGGAATTCATTGTGATGGAAATAAATGGAGTTCCTCCATGTATTATTTGAATCTTCATTATCTAACAATTGACTCATTGACTTCCCCTGCATCTCCTTGCCTTCTTGAAAGCCGGCATAGTCGAGAATTGTTTGAGCAAGATCAATATTCTGCACAAGCGAAGATACTGTCTTTGGGGAGGATAAACCTAACGGTTTTCTTATGATAAGAGGAATTTTACTCGATTCTTCATAGATCCACTTGGAGCCAAACCAACCATGTTCACCCAAAAAGCGACCATGGTTCGATGTGTAAACAAAGAAGGCACTAGTGTTATCAGTTGCGGTTAAACAATCATTAATTCTTTTGATATTTTCGTCAATTCCACTGACACACCGAAGGTAGTTTTTGGTGAAGCGTTGAAATTTCCATTGTAAAATATTCTCTTTGGATTGATTTTCTCTTAGGAACGCTTCATTTTTTGGCCTCCAAGAAAGCGTCCATGCCGAGTGTTGCTCGGGGGTCATAAGATTCAAGTTCTTTTGGCTATTTGAATTCTCCGTCTTTTTTGATTGATTGCCATCTGACTGTTCGGATGGAAAAAAAAGATCATTTGAAAGCTTGAGGTCTTGTTTAATTTCCATTGATTGATAGCGGGCGGGACTAGCTTTTCCGGCGTGTTCATCAATGAAATTAACAGGTTCTGGTAAAAGTTTATCATCATAAAGCCTCAAATGCCGAATCGCAGGCATCCAGGGATTGTTGGTGGCATTAAATTGAATCAGTAAGAAGAAGGGCTTTTCGTTTGTCTTTTTATGTAACCAATCTAGCGCCAAATCTGTAATAATGTCAGTTGAATGTCCTTCAATTCTTTTTTGACTTTTTGAGTTTAAAAACTCGGGGTTATATTTTTCTTTTGGATCTGCTAATATGGACCAGTTATCAAAATACTTTGGTTCTGTACCGAGATCCCATCTACCAAAAAGTGCGGTTTGGTACCCTATTTCTTGTAAAATTTTTGGTAGATAGTTTTGGGATGTATTGAATTTATTACCGTTCTGGATAAATCCATTTAGATGGGAATGTTTTCCGGTCAAAATTACTGCCGAGCTAGGACCAGAAGCTGCATTTGTACAGAAGGCATTCGTAAATACGCTACTTTTTTGTGAAATTAAATCTAGGTTGGGCGTGGGATTTATATCAGATAAATATCCCTTGTAAGAACCCACTGCACTTGTAGAATGACTTTCTGAAACAACGATAATAAAGTTCGGCTTTTCACTTCCAATAGTTACTGGAGAGAAACCAAAACAAAATAATTTTAGAATAATTAATTGTAACCAAATCGTTTTCACTTTCCATGTATTGAAAGGCTTTGGAATAAGTTGCGAGGAAATTAAATAAATCTTTGTAAATTATAGAAACTTTACCCCTAAAAGTTTCTAAATTTGCAGATTTTTTGCTCATTAAAATACAGGGTTTAGAGTTTGAAACTTTTATCATAAACCTCTATTAATCTATCAATGTGTGGAATAATTGGATATTTAGGTAAAGGTGCAGCCCAAGAATCACTGATAGATGGTCTTAAAAGACTTGAGTATCGTGGTTATGATTCAGCAGGGGTTGCATTTCACGAAGGAAATGAATTTTCGATGGCCCGTGAAACAGGTAGGGTGAAGAATTTAGCGGAATCGGTTCATAAAAAGGCTTCTTCCTCTTCTCTTGGTATTGCCCACACCCGCTGGGCAACACACGGAGCGGTTACCGTTTCAAATACCCATCCCCATATGAGCCAAGACGGAAAATTTGTGATGGTTCACAATGGAGTGATCGAAAACTTTGGAACTCTTAAAAAATTTCTGGCGGGTAAAGGAATTAGTTTTGTTTCAGAAACTGATTCTGAGGTTTTATGCAATCTTATTGCCTATCATTATTCAGAATTACCGGAAGGAGAAGACAGGTTTATTGATGCAGTGCGTTCTGCACTTCCTCAATGCCGTGGTGCGTACGGGATTGCTGTGTTATGCTTGGATTATCCGGAAACTATGATTGGTGCAAGACGGGGTTCGCCCCTTGTTGTAGGATTGGGTGAAGATGCCAATTTTATTGCCAGTGATGCCTCGGCATTTGTGGGTCGTGCAAAAGAGGCAGTTTTCCTAAACGATGGCGAATTAGCCATTCTTAAAGGAAATGAATTTCGGATTTCAACGATGGAGGGACAAGAAACCCAAGCAATTGCACACCCAGTTGAGCAGATTTCTGAAGAAGTCGAGCTAGGGGATTATGACTCCTACATGGAGAAGGAAATATACGAGCAACCCAAGGCCTTAGAAAATACACTTCGTGGTCGATTTGGAGAAGATGGAACAACTGCGAAGTTAGGGGGACTGGAAGGGCATGAAGACGAGTTGCGAAACTTAGACCGCATTATTTTCGTTGCTTGTGGAACGGCTCGGCATGCATGCATGGTAGGCGAATATTTAATTGAAAAGTTAGCCCGTGTACCAGTTGAAGTTGAGCATGCGTCCGAATTTCGTTACCGGAATTCACCCAAAGCGGGAAATTCTTTGGTTATTGCAGTGAGCCAATCGGGAGAAACTCTGGACACTCTTGAAGCCGTACGAGAGGCAAAAACAAAAGGTCTCTTAACATTGGGGATTACCAATGTTGTTGGCTCATCCCTCGCACGGGAGACTGATGGTGGAGTTTACCAACGTGTTGGTCCTGAAATCGGAGTTGCCTCTACCAAGGCATTCTCCTCGCAGGCTTGCCTATGTGCGATGCTTGGGCTTGCTCTCGGTCGAATGCGCGACCTTTCACCAACCGATGGACAAGCCATTGTGGACGGACTGAATAAATTGCCAAAATTAGTCGAAGAAGTTTTGCAAAAGGGCGATCAAATTAAAGAACTTGCGATTAAGTATTCCAAGGCAGAACACTTGCTTTTTTTGGGGCGGCAAAGTCTCTATCCAGTTGCACTCGAAGGTGCTCTCAAGTTGAAAGAGATATCCTATGCCCATGCCGAAGGTTACCCGGCAGCTGAATTAAAACATGGGCCAATCGCCCTTATTAATCCAGAATGTCCTTCTGTTTTCATTGTAGAAGGGACAGAACTCTCCGCAAAAACTATTGCGAATATGCAGGAAGTAAAAGCACGGAAAGGGCCGGTGTTAGCGATTGCACCTCAATCTGTGGAAATTCCTTTGGAAGCAGCGGATGACATTTTTCGTATTCCTGATGCTCATGAGGTAATTCGACCCATTTTAGCTAATTTACCTCTTCAACTATTTGCCTATCATTTTGCCCGACTACGGGGATTGGATGTTGATAAACCCCGTAACTTAGCCAAATCTGTTACTGTTGAATAAAACGATAAATCTCCTAGAATATTCGTTTTTTGGTAAAATTTTTAAGGAGTGTTATCCAGCAAGCAAATAATTTATTTTGCTTTTGCTTTCCTCCAATTGGCAGGATCAATTCCATAAAATTCCTTCATTGCCTGATATACTTTTGGGCATTCTCGTTTTAATCTCGAACCTCTTTCGAAAAATGCCGATGTTCCGCATGAAAAAAGTTCCGGTTTGTCTCCCTTGATAGTTTCATACCCACCATAGGCCCGTATTGAATAGTTTTTACCCCCCTCATAAGCCTTCATCAATTTTTTGTGTTCTTCGTTCACTAATTCCTGCCATTCCTTGAAATTTTCTGAATGGCTAGACACCGGAATGCTCTGGGCGACTCCATCGTCTGCAAAATCGATCAAGTGGGCAAATTCGTGTAGGGTTAGGTTATGACCATCCCGTCCCTTTCCGACATGTTGCTTGAGGTAATGCCAGCTTAAATTGATTTCATTTCGGGTAGCGGTTCCCCTTGCTTCCTCATGCCCGTCAATTTTGTCTGCCCAAATGTTGATTCGCGACAAATGCCGGTAGTCCGCCATTGGTCGTTGTACAATTAGTAAACTTGCTTCCGCGGCCACAATCAGTTCAATCCTTTCCGCCGGTAACCCCGGACTCATTGGACGGATGATGAAATAGTCTAGAAAGGTGATAATTCGTTCCTGCCACGGGTCAAGAAGATCATTGGGAATCCATGAAAATAAACCAATCTCATCTTGGAGAATTTCAATCTGTTCATTCGTGAGAGATTTACCCTTGGCTTCAACTAGTGCGGAATTAAGAACTCTGCCCCGATTGAAAGAAGTTTCGGTGTCTACATTTGAGTTTGATGATCTTTGGATCCCAGAAGTAGAACGATAAAGGAAAATTAGAGCTATCAGCATTCCAATTATGATTAATATAATTTCGAATTCCATAGATAGTTGTTATTAAATAATTCCCATTCTTATACTTTTTAAAGCTGTAGTGCTGATGGCTTATGCAAAGTTTTTACGCATACCACTCTTAGGCGAATTATTCCAAGATAAAGTAACCTTTGTTGAGTTTTTGTTTGTAATTGAGGGATTTGAGAGGAATGAGAGAACTAATAATAGAATAAAGGAGTGATATAACTTACTCAGTTGATAGCTTACAGATCGTTGTTTCGAATAACTGCCAACTTTTTCACCAACTTTTCATGAAATATTTGAACGGTTGATGAATGTTTTTCTATCCTAGCTAGATTATGAAATTGTTGAGAGTCTTTTTTCATATCGAACAGCTCAATTCCATTTTGGGCTTTCTCCCCATATTGAATATAAGCCCATTTCTTATTTCTGAGTAAAAATCCCTTCCTCATGGGAGCGACCGAAAATGCTTCTTGGCGAACCGTATGGGAAGGATCATCCAGCATTTTTGAAATATCCTTACCTTGTAACCTGCTCTGCTCAGGCAAACCGCATAAGTTTGAAAGGGTGGGGTAGAGGTCGAGTAATTCTACAAACGAATTACAAACAGCAGGCTTTTTACCTGGGACGCTTATGATTAAAGGTACTTTTGCAGATTCATCTCGGAGACTTACTTTGGCCCAAAAGTCATGCTCTCCGAGGTGGAACCCATGATCGCTGGTGAAAATTACAATGGTTTTATCACGCTTCCCGGACTTTTCCAAAGCATCCATAACCTTGCCCACTTGAGCATCGAGAAAAGCAACGGATGCGTAATATCCTCCGACCGCTTTCTTTTGTTTCCGAATATCCATCTGCATGTTTTCGCTCGTACAATAATTGATCCCGGCCTTTGGAATATCATTCCAGTCGTCAGGGAACTTTTCAGGTAGAACGATATTTGAGTATGGTGTAAAGGGTTTGTAATATTTCCTTGGAGCGACAAATGGGACATGGGGTCGCACGAATCCAACCCCTAGCCAAAAAGGTTTTTCTAAATTTTCGTATTCTTTTATTAATTGGACGGCCTTCTTTGCGGTTTTACCGTCTGCATGAACGAGGTCATCCCCATCCGCTTCCACCACCACAAAAGTATTACCTCCAATAACAGGCCTTTTGTTGTCCGGATTTTTTTGCAAGGTCTCTCCATCACCAGGTGCCTTCCATTCCAGGCCTTTACTATTGTACTTTTCATCCCAAGAGAGAGCATCATCCGCTCCGTCGTCTCCCTTTTCAATGCCTCCTGGCACGCCCATGTGATAAACTTTGCTAACACGAGTCGCATGATAACCATGGTTCCTAAAGTATTGGGGCCAAGTTGCCCGTTTTCCAATTTGAGGACGAGGATTTTTGTATCCTAGGACTCCAGTCGCATGGGGGTAGTACCCCGACATGAAAGAAGCGCGTGATGGACCACAATAAGTCGCTTGGCAAAAAGCTTGCGTGAAGCGTATTCCCTCTTGTGCAAGTTTATCAATATTGGGAGTTTGGCAAACCTTGTTTCCGTAACAGGAAAGGGCGGTGTAAGTCAGATCATCCGAGATGATGAAAAGTACATTAAACTGCTTTTTATTTCCATATGCGGATATAATGTAAAGAGTTGATAAAATTAGTGGTGCCCATCTCATAGTAAACAGAATCTTTCTGAAAAAGAATTTGTTCAAGGAGAATTTATATTTCTTATCTTGTTTTCATTACTGGATTACCATGTTAACAAAAGAAATGACTAATTCGAGTTCTTCAATAATTACAGTGCAACAGCATATAATGCGTGAGCAAAAACGCTTTCCCGGTGCGTCTGGTGAATTTTCCTTTTTGCTGTCTGGGATAACTTTAGCAACCAAGATGATTCAGGCTCAAGTTCGTCGGGCGGGTCTAACGGATGTTCTTGGAGAGCATGGAGATATTAATGTTCAGGGTGAAATTCAACAGAAACTGGATGTGATTTCCAATGAGGCACTCGTTCACTGTTTGAGTGCCAGGGAAAGTATTGGCGTATTAGCTTCCGAAGAAAATGAGAACCCTATGCTGGTGCATCAGGGCTCCAAGGAAGCCAAGTATGCGGTTGTCTTTGATCCATTGGATGGCTCCTCCAATATTGATGTTAATGTCAGTGTTGGCACTACTTTTTCCATTTTGCGCAAACCTGATGATGTCTCCAGCGATAACCCGGAAGCATGGGTATTGCAACCTGGCAGCAAGCAAATCGCGGCAGGATATGTAGTTTATGGATCGTCCACCATTCTTGTTTACAGTGCTGGTCATGGCGTGCACGGATTTACTTTGGACCCGGCGATTGGGGCTTATGTATTAAGTCACGAGAATATGACCATGCCAGAGCAAGGAAAATATTACTCAGTAAACGAAGGCTACCGGGATGGATTTCCTAAAAGGTACGGGGAATATATCGATCGTTTACGGTCAGGAGTTTTGGGTGTTAAGTATTCCTCGCGTTATATTGGTTCAATGGTGGCTGATTTTCACCGGACATTATTAAAGGGAGGCGTATTTCTTTATCCTCCAACCACTGATAATGCGGAAGGGAAATTGCGTCTTTTATATGAAGCTAACCCGGTTGCCTTACTTGCAGAACAGGCGGGCGGTGTAGCGTTAGATGGCGAAAAAAGAATAATGGATATCGAGCCAACTAGTATTCATCAACGTACTCCTCTTGTTGTGGGAAGTCGCTTTGAAATGTCAGATTTCGAAAGGTTTATTCAAAACAAGCCTTAGGGAACAGACTTTCTTAAAGTCTCATTCACCATTTGCTGGGCGGTGTGGAGTTGGCGTTGGAAAATAACAAAAGAATCATCAGCGGCTAGCTCTTCCGCAATTAGTTTCTTTGTTGTCTCTCTTCGGATCTTATGAAGTTCTTTGGCAATTTCTTTGGCTCTTTTAGGTTCAACACCTTCAATCAATTCACTAGTAATTCTGTCTACTTTTGCAAAAAACTTGTCTAAATTATCTTTTAATTTTTGTAGATAAATTCTCCCTACAGCTTTAGCTGCCCCCCAAGCTACCGCAATTAGAGAGAAGATAAGGGCAATAGTATCAGCCCACTCTTGTATGAAACTTGGTTTTTCGCGATCATAGTGAAGTTGTGCTCCTTCATGTATCGGATGTTGGAGTAGTATAGACTTTGGAGAAGACATTTGTCCAAAGAGTGGATGGGCTTTGGTAAATTCTGCTTTGCTGCAGTCTATCAATCGGGTGATTTCATAGCCGTCTTTTGCTTCGAGTTGAGAATTACAAGCAAGAACCACTTTAGTTCCAACTGTCTTTATAGCCCTAAATGGTAGTCCTCTCCCAGGTCCTGTTGGGTATACTCCGCTGGGAATAGTAACCGGATGAATAAATGGGTACGAAAGTTTTAATGCTTCGAATGGATCGGAACCAATGGGTAGTAAAGTCAAGTTTCCGTCACCAAGAAATTTTGAGATTGTTGCGTTGCCTACACCGGTAACGATACAAACACAGTCAACGCTTCCTTGCTGAAGAGATTTTAAACTTGAATT
>Ga0233426_10003877_pt1 | contig 11520 bp, 10 predicted proteins | sample SI_118_April2016_6_FD_179875 | JGI IMG/M metagenome (GOLD analysis project Ga0233426, IMG submission 179875) | Seawater microbial communities from Saanich Inlet, British Columbia, Canada - SI_118_April2016_10_MG | ecosystem: Environmental > Aquatic > Marine > Inlet | place: Canada: British... | reverse complement strand
CCTTCATAAAGACTCAATGGCTGCACGATCGTCCCGCGACCGAGGAAACTCTCAATCAAAAGGGGCTCATCCTCAGGCCCGCTGTAGTGGATCTGAACCGCTTCACGTAAAGCTGGGTTGGCCAGTTGGTTTAGCGGGCCAATAAACAAGGCCGCATGCGTCCAAGGCGATAGCGTCACCCAGCGAATTACATCGCTCACTCGCGACATGCCCTCTAAAAGAATGACATCACCCGAATGAGCGGCTCTTGATAAGGCATTTAGATCGCAATGGGGCAAATCTTGCCTTGAACGCTCCGTGTTCAAAAACCGGGTAATGAGGTTGGAAAGCCAGGTCATCGTGCGTCTCAAAAATTTTGAACTGGCAGTTTAGCGCATCTTCGCCGACCAACGCATTGGCTTCTCAGCTTCGCGCAGACATGCCATACTGCTGCCCGAGCTTGGAGACAGAAAGACTGCATGATCGTTGACAAATTAGGGCGCCGTTTTAACAACCTACGGGTCAGCCTAACCGCTGCCTGCAACTACGCGTGCACCTATTGCGTGCCGAATGGTAAACGGTTGATGAAGGCACAAAACGAGCTATCCGCAACGGATTTACTCAAGATTACCCAGTTGATTCAGGCGGCGACGGGCTTTGAAAAACTGCGCATGACTGGTGGAGACCCGCTGGTCACCCCAAAATTCGAGGCCTTTTTACTGGGCGTCGCCCAGTTACCGTTAACGGACTTCAGCCTCACAACCAACGGGCAGCTCTTGCTCGCAAAAGAAGCCGTGATTGTTGAAAGCGGCATCAAGCGGTTGAATATTAGTCTCGACACATTGAACCCGCTGCGGTTTAAACAAATAGCGCGCGGCGGCGATCTTGAAACCGTGCTCAAAGGCATCGAGCGGATGCTCGAGCTCGGCATTGCTATTAAGATCAATATGGTGCCAATGCGGCAGAGTAATCAACAAGATATCCTGCCACTGCTCGACTACTGCTTAGAACGCGGGATCGAATTGCGGTATATCGAGCTCATGCGCATGGGTCACCTCAATCAAGACTCGGTCTACCAGAGCGAATTCCTTTCTATGCAACACCTGCTGGATGAAATTGGTACGCAATATGATTTCGAACGCACCGATGCGCCGTTTGACTCAACGGCCGTGCGCTACAAAGTACCAGGTAAGGGCCACTTTGGGATTATCGCCAATGAAAGCGAGCCTTTTTGCACCAGCTGCACGCGGCTTAGGTTGTCCTCCGACGGCTATTTATATGGCTGCTTATCCAATACGGCGCGGACCTATGTAGGCGATTTGGTAAATGAACCCCTCGACATCGCGTTACCCAAAATTGAAACGATCCTGATGAAAGCATTAGGGGATAAACGCCTGGCCTTTCAAGGGGAAACGACCGTTATGAAATTTATTGGCGGTTAATCTAACGGACAATTCGGCCAAAGGATTAACCCTTATAAGGCAGATCGATAGCACTGGCGGAAACTCATCAGACAACGTTAGTATCGGGCAAGATCAAGATTTAATAATCTAACAACAGCCAGCACCCAATTGGAGAAGCCACAATGATGGACCTAGACATACCGGACCGACTCATTCCTGTTCGAGACAAAATCGATCAGTTCGTGAAACAGCGGGTCGATCCGCTAACCGAGGAATACTTTGATGAGATCGATGTTGGAGATCGTTGGCAGTTAACCGATCGTCAAAACGAAATTATGGATGGACTTAAGGCTCAAGCCAAGGAAGCAGGGCTGTGGAACTTCTTCTTGCCAGCAAGCCAAGGCGGCGCCGGTGTCAGCAACCTTGAGTATGCCCATCTGGCTGAAGTCATGGCCCGTAACCCGATTGCGTCTGAAGTCTTCAATTGCGCCGCGCCCGACACCGGCAATATGGAAGTACTGGAACGTTACGGCTCTGAAGCACAGAAGAAAGAATGGCTTGAGCCGTTACTTGAAGGCAAGATCCGGTCAGCGTTTGCGATGACGGAACCTGGCGTTGCCTCATCAGATGCCACCAACATTTGCACGTCCGCGGTACTCGATGGCGATGAATGGCTTATTAACGGCGAAAAGCATTATATTTCGGGTGCAGGCGATCCCAGATGCAAAATAATGATTACCATGGTGATCACCAACCCGGACGCGCCAAAGCATCTAAGACAATCTCAAATTTTGGTCCCTATCGATGCCGAAGGCGTCACCGTATTGCGGCCGATGTACGTCTTTGGCAAAGATGACGCGCCCCACGGTCACATGCATATAAAGTTCGAAAACGTTCGAGTACCCAAAGACAATATTATTCTCGGCGAAGGTCGGGGCTTTGAAATCAGCCAGGGCCGTCTTGGGCCAGGCCGGATTCATCATTGCATGCGCTCGATCGGTGTGGCAGAGCGGGCACTCGAACTCTTGTGCAAACGGGCTTTAAGTCGAACCGCATTTGGCAAGCCTTTAGCAGAATTGGGCGGCAATTATGACGTAATCGCTGACAGCCGCATTGAGCTGGACATGTGTCGATTGGCCGTCCTCAAAGCTGCTTATATGATGGACACCATCGGCAACAAAGAGGCCCGCAAGTACATCTCAGCCATTAAGGTTGCCGTGCCCAATATGACGCTCAAAGTGATCGATCGTGCAATCCAAATCCATGGCGCGCTCGGTGTGTCGCAAGACACGCCACTTGCAGCCATGTGGACAGGGCAACGAACATTGCGCTTGGCTGATGGGCCCGATGAGGTGCATCGCCGCGTGATTGCGCGGGAAGAGCTCAAGCAATACCAGTAATTGTGTCACGTTTGGAAAAGGCCGCTCAGCGGCCTTTTTTTTGGACGATTGTGATTGGTGACTGATGCTATACTGCCAGGAATCCATCACGTTTTAGTCTTAAAAGTCTGAGCTTGAATGTTCAATCAATTTCACAGCCCCTGGTGCCTTACGCTGCTGGCCGTCTTTACTGCCGCAAGCTGTGCCGCAAATGGTGCATCTATCGGGCCCAGTGAACTGCCTCGCGTCGAATCAGCACTCAGCGCGCAATCCTCGGCTGGCGCTTTGGCGCCAAAAAGTCCAGGTGAGCAACACCAACAGCCGCCCCTGCGCTTGGATGGTGTAATGGTCCCCACAGACGCCGGGCAGGGCGCATCGCCCGCATCTCTCCGAGGGGCAGACCTGCTGGGCTTCGAAGCGGCCATCACTCAATCTACCCAGCCTGCGGTCAATGACTCTGCCAAATCGACGCCCCAGCCTCTATTCGACAATGTCGGCGAAAAGCTGAATCCCCCAGCCAGGACGCTTTTTGCGCGGTCCCAGAATCTAGACGTGACTCAACGCGTTTCCGTTAGCCAAATAATGATTCTAGATCAAACAATCGAGCCCGGTACACGCCTTAAGATAATGGCCTTTAAGGCCCTCGGCAGTTGGTATCAGACCACGGATCCCGATGGCCCAAACCATGTTGCGCTCACGTACCCGGAAACCGGGGTCTGGACGGCTGTCGTGCCAGAATCCGCTCGCGGGCTGCAGCGCAGTCTAATATTCGAGCTAGCAAGCGGATCCTTCACAGCCGGCCAAACTTTGGAGATTCGTTACAGCCGCCTGCAGGGCGCCAAAGCGCTTGATGCTCCCCTGACTTTGCCAATTGCACTGCAATTACCAAACGCACTGTCTTGGCAGGTGTTGCCAGGCGAGCAACGGTCCTTCGTTCCCGGGCAGCCCACTTCGTTGCTTATCAGCGTTGACCAACAAGTTGAAGTCAATACGCCGTTCGATCTGAACATTCTGCCGATCGACGCGCTCGGGAATGTCTCGGCAACCTCAATACAGTCTTTCGATTTGTTGTTAAACAATCGGTTACTAAAGGAAATTAATCTAAAAGATAACCGCTATGTCGCAGCAGGTTTGACCGTTAAAACGCTGGGGCGGCATCAGTTTTCGGCAAGATCACCTGGCGGCGGCTTGCTAAGCAAGACGGTCACCGTCTGGGCGCGCCCTGAGCCCCCGCAACTTATTTGGACCGATTTCTCTGAACGTAGTCTCAGCGAACTCATCGCCGCGCTGCCAATCTCGGTGCAAGACCGCCAAACTGCGGTTTCAAGCCGTCCAAACACCACCATAGAAAAACAAAGCGCATCCCCGCCAGGACGACGGACTGCTCAAGCATCAAGCCTACCGTTGATATCGGGTGTAACCGGATCAGTTAGCCAAGCGGGGACTAACCGCGTCGAGGATCAAACCGCGTTGACCGAGCCCGCGCCGATACCGAATTCTTTTAACGCGCCGCGTATCCCTAGCGATCCGCAATTAGCGGCGCCTGCCGACACATTCGCGCCGAAGGCTCTTACCAACCCGGTAACGCAAGCGTTACCCCTAGAAAACACCTCGCTAGCGCGCGTCAAGCTAACCGCGGGTGCGCCATCCACCTCAGAGGCCCCTGATACACCGGATTCAATGAATCAGAATGGCGCCGAGAAGGCGACATCAGCACCAGCGACAGATCATCATCAGTTGGCAACCTCCGACCATGAGGGAAACAATATTCGCCCGCTAACTGATATTAATACGGCCGCTGAAGCGCTTTTGGATAACGACCCCCATGGCAAAGCACCGATGCGCTCAGAAACTGCTTATACGGGGACCCGAACCCAGAACAGCAGGCCTAAGCCGGCCGAGAATGGCTTGTCGGCCGTAATCCAGCCGATCGAGGCGGGTGGTCAATCTATGATTTTAATGGTCGGTGACACGACGCTCCGTATTGCGCAACCCGAACTGACAACGGATCGACGGGGCAGGCAGTTTCAGCTTGTTGAGCAGCTCTCAGGACCGAGTGGCCATCAATGGCTGAGCGAATATTTTGCAACGTTAGGTCAAACCTTTGGTATCACCAGCCGAAGGACGAGTTTCCAACCTAGAGCTCACCAACAGGGCCCAAAAACAGCCATTGTCGTTAGGCCCGGCCAAACCTGGCTAGAGGCCTTAGCCAGCGGCCAGACATTTGTGACCTCGGGCACTAAGGCGGGCCTGTCCTTTTTGGTTAACGGCACCGAATTCGGCCGCGCGCCGCATCAAGCGCAGCGCACCGCTGAAATTACAGTGACGAGCAATGAGCGCCCACTTTGGGCCCGCATCTTTCGTAACGGCGAATTGTTAAAACAGCTGCCATTTAAGTCGGCAGACGCTAATGCCTCGGTGATTGAAGGACTCGAGCGCCAGGAGCAGGGCCAGCTTTTCTTGTATCTTGAGTCGGACTCAGAACCCTTTGCAGTTGGGGTTTCCACCCCAAGGAACGGTCGGGAATGGTTGGGCCAAATCAGACTCCAGGACCTAACCATGGCTGAAAGCCATGCCGATCATTTAGCGGCACTTTCCGGCCACCAGTTTTCGCAGAGTCCTGATCAACAGCAACTAGATTTCCTTACCTGGACCCATGGCACCGGCGCGTTGATGCAACTCGACCTGAAAGAGAAAAAAGCGGCCACAGACTCGTCCGCGTCGCGCAAAGAACCCGCATTCGACTTGGATGATCAGCCGCGCGCCAATAAGGGCGAGCCTCAGCCCGGTCCCGTCGTAACATTGGCGCTCGCTGAGGGCTATGAAGATCTTACTTACTTTGATGCGAACAGACCGCCGGCGGCAACGCCCAGTTTTAACGAACAATTCGACCTTGAGACCTTACGTGGGCAGGGGATTCGCAGAACGCTAAGCGTCGATGGCTATCTTGACCAAATCAGTCTTTGGTATGCCGATGCGGAACCGGACTCACCCATTGAGACGACACCCCCAACGCATCAGATTACCCACTTAGACCGCATGGGGGGTAGACCGGGCGACTATTACACTTGCCAAGTCCTGTTACGGGATGGCACGAGCCTGTACTCGTCGCCGATTTTCGTAGGCGGTTTTGACCCGCGATAGTAACTTGGCGAACCCCTCTGATACTGGGGACCCAATTGAGTGGTACAGCTCAAATGATCCAAACAACGGCCGCGCGCCGAAAGGAGAAGACAGTGAAATATTTACACACCATGGTTCGAGTCCACGACATTGACGCGTCTCTGACGTTTTATTGTGACGCGCTCGGGCTGGAACTCGTTCGGCGTCATGACATCGAAGCGGGCCGATTTAGTTTGATTTTCCTTGCTGCACCCGGTGATCCAGACGCACAGGTCGAACTAACTTACAACTGGGACGGTGATAACCTAGGCACTGGCCACCGGAACTTTGGCCATCTAGCCTATGAAGTCGACAATATTTACGAAACTTGTCAGCGCTTACAGGACCACGGCGTTGTCATTAATCGGCCGCCTCGGGATGGCCGCATGGCATTTGTCCGATCTCCTGACAATATCTCAATAGAACTTCTGCAAGCAGGCGAGGCACTGCCTCCCAAAGCGCCCTGGGACATGATGGAGAGCATCGGCGAATGGTAAAGTGCAACGCTTATTGTCGGCTTTATAGCACCGGCAAGCTCGCAACTACGCTGGCCGCCGGCGACACCGCGCGTCCGCTAAGCTCACAACTTGTCGCTGTAGCGTCCGCGCCGCGCTGAGCCTGACCAAGTCAGGGCTGTCATGCCGTCAGGCGTGCGGTTTGTCCGAGCGGATTTCATGGCGAACCTGCAACCAGTCAATTAACTTAAAGATCACCTCGTCTCGATTGGTTTCATTGAGAATCTCGTGGCGTGCAGCGGGATAGATATCGGCATCTACCCGAGCGCCAAAGCCCTGCAACCAGTCGATCAAACGCGTGAGGTTTGCTTGTTTAGCGTGGACCGGATCGGCCGCACCAGACAGCAGGTACACTGGCAGGCCTGACTTGATGTTATCAGGCATCGGCTGCTGCCAAAGCGCCGCTTCATGGGCAAACAGACTGAGCAAGCTCCTTGAATTGGGCACCCGCCCGCAAAAGGGATCTTGGTAGTAGCGCGCGACAGACTGATCATCACGACTTAACCACTCGAACCCGGTCCGCTGGCCTTGCCTTGAAAAAGCGCGATTAAACGACCCGAATAACAGGTAATCAAGCAGAGGGCTATCACCACCCTTGGTTCGCCAGTGCTCAAAGGTCAGAACCTTTAAAAAAACCCGATAGAGCAGAGCAGGCATTCGACCTGCAGAGCCAGAGAGCACCACAGCAGACAATCCGTTAGGGGGCGCAAGCAGGCATTGCTGAACCACCATAGCACCCATACTGTGCCCCATCAGAATTAAGGGGCAATTCGGGTACAACGTCTGCCAATGCGCAATAATTTCACGGGTGTCGGCAAGTACACGTGACCAACCGTCCGATCCAAAGTCGCCCAATGCCGTACAGTGCTCACCGTGACCTCTATGATCGTTGGTAACGACAACAAACCCAGCCGCTGCTAACGCCTGCATGATCGAGGCATACCGACGGGCGTGTTCCCCCATGCCGTGGGCAAGATAAATCAGCCCGCGTGGCGCTCCCGCGGGCATGCATCGATAAAGCTGGAGGTTTACGCCGTCGGTCGCTTTAAGTAGGCTGATTTCCACTGATCTCTCCCTTAAAATAACGATCTAAAAACGTTTTGATGCCATGCTCGGTATTGGCGTCAGTCACCCAGTCAGCCGCAGCTCGCACGCGCTTTGAAGCCTGACCCATGGCGACCGATAGGCCCGCCGCGGCAAAGAGATCGAGATCACCCTCTGAGTCACCAAACGCGATAACGGATTCGGTCGTTAGATTGAGCGACGCGCACGCTTTCTGCAAACACCGGCCTTTGTTCGCTGTTTGCGCCGTAAACGTCATCACGATTTTGCCGCCAGGTCCGATTGAGTCGAGCGCCAAAATAGATCGATGCTCTGGACCGGCCAAAAGCTGGCGTGCTGCCGCCACCATCTCATCACCTTGGACCGTCATAATTCTTGGCGCTTCATTTTTGAAACTTGGCAATACATCAACCGCCCGTAACGCATTCGGCCATTCAACGCGGGGCGGGGCTTGGTCGGAATAAATTAAGGTTTCGTCCTGAAGGGTCGCACTTGCAAATCCAGAAAGCCCCTTAAGCGCATCAGATAAAGCCTCGCTAAAGGCAACGGGCAGTCTATCATCGAGCAAATCGACACCCGTTTTCGGGTCGAACAGCTGAGCGCCGTTGCAAGCAATAATCAAATCCGAACAACCAATTTCTTGTTGTATGGACTCTGCCATCTGGCGCCATCTCGCAGTTGCGATAATGATTTTAAACCCCGCGGCTTGTGCACGCTGGACCGCGCCCCGATGTTCAGGTTGCAGTACGTGACCATCGAGTAAAGTGCCATCCAAGTCGATGGCCAGTATTTTATGTTGCATATCGCCTCAAATTTTTGATCATAACCCATATCTCGCAGTATTCTGTGACGCTATCGGTTTGTCTTGGTGGCGCGCTCTGCGATAATACTAATAACCCGACCAGATAATTGCTGACCTATGCTTGAACCCCAAAATCCAAATCGCCGAAAGCTGCTCTTGCGCTGGGTTCAGGGTTTCTCAATTACTGGACTGGGATTTTTAGCCTATCCATTTTTTAAAGTTCTCATGCCGGGGCTAAGCGAAGACGGTTTTTTGGAGGTGGACTATCAGGAACTTGCCATCGGGGAATGGAAATCCGTGTCCTGGCTCGGCAGAACGGTGATCGTGTTTAAACGAGGTGTGGGCTGGACACAAACCGCCGAGGCCAGCGGACTCAAAGACCCCTTGAGCCAATCCTCAAGCCAACCGCAGTTCGCACAGAATCCAGAGCGCTCCCACCGCACAGACGTTTTTGTGTTCTACAGCAATTGTACCCATTTGGGCTGCGAGGTCGCGATTCATCCGGATCAAGCGGCCGCGCCGATTCAGTGCCCGTGCCACGAGAGCCGATTTGACGGCGCCGGCCGGGTCTTTGCTGAGGCGGTTGCCAGCCGGAATCTAGAAGTGCCGTTCTACCGCCCCATAGCCGCCAACGCGATCCGCTTGGAACGGGTAAACCCCTCCGATGGCATAGGCTAACCAGCTCGAGCGGCAGTGCAGCCCGAAGCCTGCGCGAATGCAGAAGGACATGGCGCGCCCAATCAAGCGCGCAGATAGACGCCCTTAGAAACCAACAGCAGGATGTAACGAAATCAAACCGATTCTTTCACCCCAAGCTGACCTCAAGCCAGTCACGCACAGGACAGGAGTACAGAACAAATCATGAGCGCTTCTCAAAAGCACTTGTTACTCATTTACCATAGCCGCAGCGGCACCAATCAACGATTAGCGGATGCCATTCAAGCGGGCGTTGAACGTGATCCGGGCAATGTAACCCTGCGCATTAGAACGGCTTTCGCCGCGGACGAGGCCGATTTGCTGTGGGCTGACGCTACCATTTTTGTGAGCCCTGAGCATTTTGGTTACATGGCCGGCGCACTAAAAGATTTTTTCGAACGCACCTTTTATCCAACCGAAAATCAGGTTGGCGGGCGGTCGATCAGTATCGTCATCGGCACCGGTTTAGACGGGCAGGGCGCTCTGGCCAGCATTAGAAAAATTTGCACGGGATATCGCTTCAAAGAAGTGCAGCCGCCGATCATTGTCGTTGGACCGCCCACTGAGGACGATCTCGCGGCCTGCGAAACACTTGGCGCGACCTTTGCCGCGGGGCTTGAGGCTGGCGTATTTTAACCCGCGTCGAGTTTGCTGAAGTACACTCGAGCCGCCGCCATCACCCGACGACTCAGCAGCAGCGCTGAAATCATTGTTGGAATCGCCATGCAAGCAAACGCCAGATCAATCAGGTTGACCATGGCATCGATCGACATCATGGCCGCAACGACCGTCATAACAATAATCAAATAGTTGTAATAGTGTTGCCGTTCAGCGCCAATCAAGAATCCAAGGCATTTCGCGCCATAGTAGCTGTAACTAAAAATCGTACTGATGCCAAAAAAGAAAATGCAGGTCACCAGAATCACAAGACCGACATGCGGGATCATCTCTTGAAAAGCACGAGCGGTCATCGTCACGCCATTCGCATCCCCAGACTGCCAAACCCCGGAGAGTAAAATAATGATTGCCGTGCAGGTGCAAATGAAGAGCGTATCAATAATCGGCCCAACCATTGCGACAAGACCTTCGCGAATAGGCTCTTGAGTTTTGGCCGCACCATGCGCCATGGCCTCGGTTCCGACACCCGCTTCATTCGAAAATACACCGCGGCGGACGCCATTTGAAATCACGGCGCCAATCGCGCCACCGGCCACAGCAGTCCCCGTAAAGGCATCGGTAATAATCAGCCATAAAATGCCTGGGACCTGATCCAAATTGGTCACGATGACAAACAGCGCAGCACCGATGTAGAGCACCGACATTGTGGGTACTAATCGGCCGGCAACGGCAGCGATGCGGTGGAGCCCACCAAAAATCACAATGGCGACAATTACCGCCAAGACTGACCCAGCCGAAAAATTAAACAGCATGCTGTGCGCGGGATCCAGCCAACCCTGATCAATGAACACCACTTCTCGAATGGTTTGGACCAACTGGTTGACCTGAACCATCGGCAGGCAACCGATCATACCGGCCGCACAGAAGAAGGTCGCCAAGGGCTTAAAGCGTGGGCCGAGGCCTTCAGTAATCACATACATCGGGCCACCTTGCAGGTTACCTTGGCTATCAAGACCCCGATACATAACCGCCAGACTGCAGGTATAAAACTTGGTGGCAATCCCAACAATCGCGGTCATCCACATCCAAAAGATCGCGCCAGGGCCGCCTACAAAAATTGCGACCGCAACGCCTGCGATATTGCCCATGCCGATGGTTCCGGCCAGCGCGCTGGATAAGGCCTGAAAGTGGGAGATATCCCCCGGGTCATCTTTGTGGTCAAACTTACCGCGCAGCAAAGCAATGCTGTGGCCTAGGTAACGAAACGGCAGCAGTCGGGAAAGGCCGAGAAAATAGATGCCGCCTCCGAGGATCAGCAGCACGAGCGGCGTGCCCCACGCCAGCTCTGCCGCAACCGCAAGGCTCTGATCAATCCAAAGCATGGCACTGCTAATTTGTTCAAACATCTATGTTTTCGACTCCTGTATTGCCGTTTTTACCGCGGCGGTCAAATTTTATAACGACATCGCGTCCGCAGCCCCCACTAAATCTGATGGGATCTTGCATGACTTATCCGGTCAGGCTAAGCAAAAACCAGATGAACTCGCCGGTTTTGACGACCTTTATTCTCTATTTTTGAAACAATCATGGGCGAAATCTCACTGAGCGACCGCACATGGGTGCCACCGCAAGGCTGATAGTCGATCCCCGGGATTCGCACCATTCGAATATCACCAGCGCCCCGAGGTGGTGCTACCGACATCGTTCGAACCAAGTCTGGCTGGGCATCGAGTACCGCCTCAGCAACCCACTCGAACGCTAAGTCCGTGCCACTCGCAATCATTTCATTCAGTTGTTCGGTGAGCGCCCCTTTATCCAATTGCAAATCACCAACATCAAAATCCAAACGACTTTTATCGACGCCCACTTGCCCACCGGTGACCGGTGCATCAATCAGCGCACCC